>Ga0193954_1000225_pt1 | contig 34098 bp, 27 predicted proteins | sample BB_5_MG_FD_140340 | JGI IMG/M metagenome (GOLD analysis project Ga0193954, IMG submission 140340) | Microbial mat bacterial communities from the Broadkill River, Lewes, Delaware, United States - BB_5_MG | ecosystem: Environmental > Aquatic > Freshwater > River > Microbial mats | place: USA...
AGCATCCTCTTGTATGGTATTCAAATTAAACAAAGATCATATTGAGCTAATTTCATTGAATGTAAAACCGAATTCTCAAGTGGACTTATCTACACCTGAATCTATCCATGAAGCACTCGTAAATTCACCGGAAGAGCTGACATTTTTTAAATCCGAGAAAAATTATTCTAAAGAAAGGGAGGAGGAAATTCACGAAATGTTAGAACAGGGTTGCGTGAATTCTTCCAAAGAATTTTGGGACGCATTGAGTAATACGATTTAGCTTAGGAAGCATTATTTAGACTGGAACTAAATAACTGATTAGTAGTGTTTTGATATAGGTTTTAATTGCGCTTTTTTTTACTTTTGCTAATGTTAGCAAATACTAGCATTATGACTAAAACACTACTCCTACTGACGGCACTATTTTGTGCATTTTCTACTTTTTCGCAAAAAACAGTACAATTTCGAATTTCTATAGTTTATTCTGATGTCGATGACATGGATGGGTTTGGCGCTGGAGATAGCGATCCACAATGGGATTATGAAATTGACGACTTAACATTCGGAACCAATAATAATGGAAGTACGGAATTGGGAGGAACGGATTGTCCTTATACGCGCACTCTAAACGATCAATTTTATTCTGAAACGTTTGATTGTGATTTACCATCAAATTATAGGTTTACATGGAGTGGATTTGAAGATGATGCTATCGGAAGTGATGCAAATACAGGGAATCAAATTGTAAACTTTACAAGCGCAGCCATTAATCCAAATCAAACGGCATGGACAAATGCGATTGCATATCAAACGGCAACTGCAAGTGGTGATCCTTGTGGATCTGGTGGAACGGTAACTTGGAGAATTCAGCTTCAATACCGCGTTTTAGGAACAACTCTGTGTCATGATGAATGCATCGACCCGTATGTTTTACCAACGGCTCAAGAGTATAATTGTGGTGCATCTCAAACAAGTACGGCTTTAAATATTCCGGTTTATGCAGCAGAACCTGCGGATGCTTCAGAACCTGGCCATCCTTCAGATCCATTGATTATTGCAGAATGTGGAGCAGGTATTATTCAAGGTTCTTCACCAGAAGATGTTTGGGTACAAACAACAATTCCTCCGAATACCGGGGGGGGTAACTATTCAGTTTGAAAATCAAGGTGGATGTACTGGCTTCTTATGTCAAACCAATGTTTCGTATGCTTGGTATACAAGTTCGGATGGAACGTGCAATGGATTGGAGTATAGAGGTTGTGGAGCAGTGAGTTGTTTTTTAGGTTGTAGTGATGGTGAAATTCAAGTGGATGGGATTGCCGGAGAAGATGTTTGGGTTCGTATTTGGGAAGAAGATGATCAAGGTCATCATATTGTTATTAACGAAATTACTCCAACTGCACCAGCAGATAATTGTTACACTGCAATTCCACTTGGAGCAACAGGTTGCAACTATCAGGCTACATCACCTTCTTCTGGTACCTATGCAGAGCCAGACCTAAGTTCATGGACTTCTGGGGCGCATCCTGGAGGCTGTCAAGATGGTGATTCAGACCCAACTACGAATACGATTTGGTCATCAAATGAAAACATGGTTTGGTATTCATATACGCATCCTGGTGGAGATTTTGACCTTGCTATAGATAACATGGTTTGTACGGGTGGTGCAGCTACTGCGCAAATTGGAATTTTTACTAATTCTGGAACACCAACAGACGTAACATGTGATTTGGCAACTGAAACAGGTTGGGGCTGCTCCGTTGGTCAAGGTGCTGTACAATTGTCCGTAGCATCATTGCCTCCGGGTAACTACATCGTTGTTGTCGATGGAAATGCAGGTGCTGAATGTGATTGGATTTTTACAGATTTTATTGGTAATTCTCCATTACCTGTTGAATTGTTCAATTTTGATGCAAAGCTTGTGGATGTCAATCAAGTATTAATATCATGGCTAACAGGTTCTGAATCAAACAATGATTACTTCACTATTGAGCGATCTCAAGATGGGGATTCTTGGGAGGATATTAGTTACATCCAAGGAGCAGGTAATAGTACGCAGGTGATTCAATATCAGGATTGGGATTATAGACCGTTTTACGGTGTTTCTTATTATAGATTGAAACAAACAGATTTTGACGGTACAGTGAAGTTCTCTTCGGTGAAGGCAATTAATAATAAGACGCTTTTTGATATTAACTTATATCCTAACCCTGCGTCGGATCAATTAACAATTGAGTATGGCGGAGCAGACGAAACGACTTTTTCTATTAGAAATAGTGTTGGTAAAGAAATTCCTGTGGATGTTATATTTTCTAATGGGAAGGCAATTGTTAACCTTTCTGGATTCTCTTCTGGTTTGTATTTCGTAATCGTTGAGCGTAACGGGATTATTCAACAAGAGAAATTTGTCGTGAAGCAAATGAACTAAAACGATTGAACGTATAATCTTTGTGTATCTTTATTGAAAATTAAAGATATGAAGACATTTTTTATAGGATTGGCATGCATTACATCGTTCGGAATTAATGCGCAAATTGTAACACCAAAATTAAGTCCAGCAGCTGAGGTTCACCAAACTGTGGGATTAACTAATATAGTTATTGAGTACTCTAGACCGGCAAAACGAGGAAGAACGGTTTTTCCTGATGTTGTATCAATGGATGAGGTGTGGAGAACAGGAGCGAATAAAAATTCTACAATTACGGTTTCTGATAATTTAATTTTTGGAAAGGATACTCTTAAAACAGGAACGTATGCTATTTACACAAAGCCTTCTTCTGCAAATTGGGATATTATTTTCTATTCAAATCATGATAACTGGGGTACACCGGATACATGGAATGAAGGTGATGTAGCTTTATCAGTAAAAGCAAAAGTTACAGCTTTACACGATGAGATTGAATCTTTTACAATTGCAATCGATAATGTAACAACTAAAGATGCGGTGCTTTCATTTGCTTGGGATAAAACTAAAGCGGCTGTTAAGTTTACAGTTGCTACAGACGAAACAGTTTTATCTTCTATTGAGAGAACTATGAACGGCCCTTCTGCCGGAGATTATTACAATGCGGCAGATTACTATTTAGCCGAAAAAATTGAATTGAAAAAAGCGTTAGTTTACATCGACAAAGCCATTGAAATGAGAGGTGATCAACCATTTTGGATGATTAGAAAAAAATCATTGATCCAAGCAGAGTTAGGTGATTATAAAGGTGCTATTGAAACTGCTAAAATTTCTTTAGCTGGTGCAAAAAAAGCAGAACATGCGAATTACATTCGAATGAATGAAGCATCAATTGAAGCTTGGAGTAAGAAGAAATAATTGATCGCAAATTAAGCTTATGTCTGATCTTAAACATGCTTTGCAAGATAGGTTTGGAGACCATAGGGTTTCTGAAATCCCGGTAAAAGAAGGTGAGATTCCGCTTCTCATCATGGATTTAGAGTTAAAAACACCAGTCACTGTTATAATGACAAACGGACTGAGTGATTATAAAATGCCTGTTCCAGAAAAATTGGAAGGAGAAGAATATAATGAACTGTATTTTTGTCTACCAAGTTATTGGGAATGGGAGGACGCATCTAATCCACAAATGAATTGGGTCTTTGAATGGATTCAACGTCTGGCAAAGTATGTTGTAGAAAAAGAAACTTGGTTCGGCCACGGGCATACCATGCCCTGTGGTTCGAATCCAAAGCCACTTTCGAGTACAATGAAGCAGGATCACTTTTTCTTAATGCATCCAATGTTGCTTGAAAGTGAACTTGAAACTATTCAAGTCGGAGAGAAAACCATTCACTTTTTAGCCATTGTACCAATTTTCCTCAAAGAATTTGAATACAAACAATCACGAGGAACATTCAAGTTTATACAAAAACTAGTCAATAAAGGGGTATCTGAAAAACTGGATGATTTCCGTGATATGGTAACAAAGAATAAATGGCGCTTTAAACGCTAGATTAAATCAACCCTTTCTGAATCAATAATTGCGCAATCTGAACTGCATTTGTTGCAGCACCTTTTCGCAAGTTGTCTGCAACAACCCACATGTTTAAAGTGTTTGATTGCGATTCATCCCTGCGGATTCTTCCAACAAACACATCATTTTTCCCTTCAGAATATAAAGGCATTGGATATGTATTCGTTGTTGGATCATCTTTTAAAGTGATTCCTTCTTGCTCGTGTAACAACTTACGAACATCACTTAAATCAAAATCATTTTCAAATTCAATGTTTAATGACTCAGAATGTCCACCCATAACAGGAACACGAACAGCTGTAGCTGTTACATTGATATTTTGATCTAGAATTTTCTTCGTTTCATTGGTCAACTTCATTTCCTCTTTGGTATAACCGTTTTCTGTGAAATCGTCGCAGTGAGGAAGACAGTTATTATCAATAGTATAAGGGTAAGCCATTTCACCTGAAATACCAGCGCGTTCATTTGCTAACTGTGTTGTTGCTTTTACACCAGTTCCTGTTATTGATTGATAAGTAGAGACCACAACACGTTTTACTTTGTATTTTTCGTGTAATGGTTTCAAAGCAAGAACCAATTGAATTGTACTACAATTTGGATTGGCAATAATTTTATCCGTCGCAACTAATGAATCACCATTAATTTCAGGAACAATTAGCTTTTTACTTGGATCCATTCTCCAAGCCGAAGAGTTGTCAATTACCGTAGTGCCTACTTCAGCAAATTTTGGTGCCCACTCCAAAGAAGTTGATCCACCTGCTGAAAATATAGCTAAATCGGGCTTCAAATCTACTGCCGTTTGCATTCCAACAACCGTGCACTCCATTCCACCAAAATCCATCTTTTTACCCACGGATGCTTCTGAAGCAACTGGAATCATTTCCGTAATTGGAAAATTTAACTCGCGTAAAACCTTTAACATTACACTTCCGACCATTCCCGTGGCGCCAACAACAGCTACTCTCATTCTAGTTTAATTAGTATTTAAAGGTTCAAATTTAGTATATTTAGCTGCATTGATTAATGAACTATGAAGTACTTTTTATTTCTTGTGTTATTATTAACACAATTCTTTTCATTTGGACAGATTACAGAAGATTTCTCTGATGGTGATTTCTCTTCGAATCCAACGTGGTCTGGAACAACGGCGGATTATATTATAAACCCGTCGTTTGAGCTTCAATTGAATAATTCAATCGCGGGTACATCTTATTTGTCTACTGCGCACGGTCTTGCTACATTAGATTCAAAAGAATGGTCTTTCTGGACAAAGCAATCATTTTCTCCTTCATCTGGAAATTATGGCAGGGTGTATTTAACCGCGTCAAATTCTGACTTGACAACAGATCCTGATGGATTTTACTTACAACTAGGTGAGGCAGGAACAGCAGATGCTATTCGACTTTTTAAATGTCAGAGTGGTGTACATACAGAATTACTTGCAGGAACCCCTGCACAAATTGCGACTAGCTTCGAAATAGGTGTACGTGTTGTAAGAGACGCATCTGCAAATTGGTCCGTTTTTGTTGACGATGCAGGTGGCACAAATTATGTTTTAGCGGGGACCGTAAATGATGCAACTGTATTACTTGGAACTCACTTTGGTTTTTTCAGTGAATATACAGTAAGCAACTCGGATAATTTTTATCATGATGACATTTATATAGGCGATGAAATCGTAGATACAAATCCGCCGGTATTAGTTTCGGCTACCGCTGTTAACGCAAATCAAATTGATGTTTTATTCGATGAAGCTGTAGATCAAGCCACGGCAGAAACATTGGGGAATTATGATATTCAACCGTTTTTATCTGCTACATCTGCTTTGGTGGATGGTACTAATCCTGCTTTAGTCCACCTTGTTCCAACTACAGCCCTTATTAATGGGTCTTCTTATACGCTATTTACAGATTTAATTGAAGATTTGTCAGGAAATCCGTCTACTCAACAATCCGTTGATTTTATGTACTTGGTGGCAGAAAACCCTTTACCGGGAGATATTGCAATTAATGAATTTCTATGCGACCCAACTCCACAAGTAGGTCTTGCAGATGCAGAATTCGTTGAATTATATAATCTAAGCTCTAAAATTTTTAATGTCCAAGATTGGAAACTGGGAGATGCTACCTCGGACGGAACTATTCAAAATGGATGGTTATTACCAGGTGAATATATTGTTCTAACTGCGACTGCCAATGTTGATTCTTTTACAGTTGCTACTGCAGTCACGAGTTTTCCAAGTTTGAATAATTCTGGAGATAACATCGTTATTCGAGATAATAATGGTGTTGTTTTAGATTCTATTACATATTCTGACAATTGGTACAATGACGAGAATAAAGATGGAGGAGGATATACTATTGAGCGAATCAATCCAAACGATCCTTGTACAGATTTTTCTGATTGGTCGGCAAGTAATGATGCATTAGGAGGAACTCCTGGCGCTCAAAATTCAATATTTGATAGTACGCCAGACACGAGTGCTCCAGCTTTAAATCAATTGATAGCCTTAGCTCCAAATTACCTAGAGATTTACTTCACAGAGGGGATGGATTCATTATCATTGGTAAATGCGCTCGTTTCAGTAACACCAACCTTAACAATTCAGAATATTTATGTGAGTGGAGAACATCCTTCAATGTTTACCATTCAATTCAACGAGAATTTTATAGCCTCTCAAGTGTACAATTTGGAACTAGACAATGTATCTGATTGTTGGTTGAATACGACCAATATATCAGGAAATTTCGCGCTTCCAGAAACAGCAGTGGCTGGAGATATAATTATTAACGAAATATTATTTGATCCGTTGACAGGGGGTAGTGACTGGGTTGAACTTTATAATAATTCAAATAAACTGATTGATTTATTCAATTGGGAGTTGGCCACATTCGATGATGACACAATTGGTGGAAACGCACAAATCACAACACATTTTGTGCTATACCCTGGCGAATATGTCGTGATCACTGAAGATGAAAACCAAATCATTCAGAATTATCCAGCAGCTGTAGTTGGAAGGTTTATAGAAAATGATGTTCCATCTTATACAAATGATTCAAGTACCGTTTATATTATTCAGGGAAATGAAGTGATTGACCGAGTGGCTTATACGGAAGATTGGCATTTTCAAATTTTGGATAATACAGATGGAAAATCTTTAGAACGATTAGATCCAAATGGAATTTCTACTGATTCCGATAATTGGCATACAGCAGCTGAAGCAATTGGTTTTGGTACACCGGGTGGAGAGAATTCTCAGTTAAACCCAGTTGTGAATGGTGGAAACTTTACATTTGAATCAGAAACAATATCCCCGGATAATGATGGATATGAAGATAAACTTCAAGTAAATTATCAAATGGAAACGCCAGGTATGGTTGGAAAGTTTGTAATTTATGATGATCGCGGAAGATTGGTAAAAGAAGTTTTTTCTTCTGAATTATTGGCTTCGGAAGGCGTGTTTACTTGGGATGGCATTAGAACTGACGGAACAAAAGCAAGTATTGGGACTTATATCGCTATTTTTGAAGCGTATGATATTCAAGGCGCAGTTGTATTTGCTGGGAAAAAAGCATTTGTAGTCGCTGGAAAATTATAAAAATGAAAGGTTCAATTGGAATAGTATTGTTGTCGCTCGGTGCGATTCTAGTTTTAAGCTCGGTTAATGGTGTGATTGACAGTTATAATGCGTTGGCCGAAGTAGACTTTCAAGATGATTTCTTGAAAGGTCAATTATTTGGAAACTCGATTATTCCACTTGTAGGTTTTGGAATCTTAATAGGTGGTTATGCTTTATATCGAAAACGCGATTAATTTGTGAAATTCAACACAAATAATTAAAAAATAAACTAATATTCTCGATAATTTTCGCGTTCTTTAAAAGAAAGAACATGAAAAAACTCTCCAACTTTCTCATGATATTCTTGGCGTCAGCAAGTCTGCACGCACAGCAATATCAAACTGCTCTCGGTTTTAGAGGGGATCTTTCAACTATAGAAAATGGACTCGCTGAAGTTTCGTTAAAGCATTTTTTTTCTGGACAATCCGCTTTTCAAATAAACGGTGGTGGAAATCAAAGGTCTATTTTTTTACAAATTGCTTATCACAGAAACCAGACATTAACAACGGATCTTGAATGGTTCTGGGGTGCTGGTGTTAACGGGAGTTATTGGAAACGCGGAAATTATGGTAGACTAGACATCGAAGAGACTACAGGGTTTTGGGGTGGAGTTGATGGAGTTATTGGTTTAGATTATACTTTTTTAGAAGTTCCTATTAACTTAGCGCTTGATACTGGACCAACATTAAGAGTTGTACCGGAAGTAAAGTTTGGCTGGATGGCGGGAGTTTCCTTTCGTTATGCATTTAGATAAAACATATGTTATCACCTGGATCAAAAGGTTGGATTAATAAATACTTCGATTTAGTAAAAAACAACGAGTTTTCGTTGCACGTGAAACGTCCGAAAGAATTGCGGAAATTGCACTTCATTCACTTGACCTTAGCAAATAGTGGTATCCCTTTTGGGTTTCCTACAGAACTTATTTTTGCGAAAAATTTGGATGATTCTGAGTGGACACACGAAGAAAAGTTGAAATTATTACTCTTTGAATCTCATTTGTTTGTTTACCTACAGGTTCATAAAAAGAAGGAGTTTAATGCTGATGCTTTTATCGAATCATTGAATGCATTTTATGCACACCACAATGCAAGTTCTATTAAAAGAATTTTCAAGGTTTTTATAAAGGAATCACAAGAATCACGAATTGAAAGTATCTTGGCAGAACGCGTTAATATAAAGGTCAACTATCTTGAAAATAAATGGTGGGTCAACTCGTTAAGCAATGTTTTCTCCTACTTAGATGTCGTTTTATTCGACGATTTTATTCATAAAAAACAAGACCAAGCATTAAAGAGTTATAGTGTTTACGCGAAAAATGCATTGACCGCAATTACATTATCTGCATATTCTGATGGGTCTATAGAAGAGCAAGAAAAAGACTTGTTTAATTTATTTTTGGCTTCGGCACATTTAGACGATGAGGATCGAGATAAGGTGAAAAGTCGATTTAAACATGGAGCTGAATTGGATGATTTTTCCGGCTTCGTGAAAGACCATTGGTTATTAAAACGGTTTCTTTTGGATGTCTCAATTCTCACGGTGTTATCCGATGAAGAATTGGTAGATTCTGAAATGGAATTTCTGGAGGGTTTGGTGGAACACTTGGAAATCCCTGAGCATGAATTGGAAGAAAACCTCAGTATCATCGAAAACTTCCTTTTGAAAACACAGGATGAATTAGTGTTTATGAAGGATTCCCCGTCATACGAAAAAGTATATTCTAGCTTATCGCGTCGTTGGTCAAAAATTTTAACACGCAATAAAGATAAACTTGCGGTAGAGTTAAAGCAGAGCAAAGAATTAGTTTCACTTATTACTAAATCAACTACTGAAGAATTAACTAAGGAAGAAAAAGAATTGGTTAAAACGCAGTTCAAGGATATTGCGAAATCAATTCCTTCGTTAGCGATATTTATGTTGCCTGGAGGAGCTATATTGCTTCCTGTTGTATTGAAAATTATGCCTGACTTGATTCCTTCCGCATTTAAAGAGAATGAAATTGAGGAACACAAGGATGAAGAAACCCCACCGTTAAATCAATCAGAATAACGGAAAAGAAAATCATCGATAAAGTACGAACTAAAAAACGTATCTTGTTTGCATGAAAACACTCTCCATTTTACTCTTTATTCTAGGAACTGCGCTTTATACATCGGCGCAAGAATCAAAAATTATTTTCTTAAAAGAGAACACTAAAAATATTCAAGCTCAAGATTTATCGCAATTTGTTTCAGTGCGTTCGAAAGCACGTCGTGATCGTCAAGGAATCGGTTTTGACCATCTAGATTTACCAGTAAATAAAGAGATCGTAGCTCAACTTGCACAAGAAGGTAAGATTTTAAATGTTTCGAGATGGTTGAATGCAATTACTATCAAATCGGATTTATCTGCGCAAGAATTCTTATTACGGTATGATTTCATCGACAGAATACAAGTGGTTAAAGAATCAAAATCTACAATTGATAAATTTGAAACAGGTGCAAAATCCTTGAATTATGGTTTAGCAATTGAGCAAGTTCAACAAATGAATCTAGACTGTTTGCATGATCTTGGTTTTACAGGTTCTGGAATTTATTTGGGTGTAATCGACGCTGGTTTTAGAAACATGGATACCATTTCATTTTTTGATTCTGTATATCTGGAGGGTCGTGTTTTAGACACCTTTAATTTTGTGAATAGTAGTGCAACAATTTATGATTTCAGTGGACATGGAACGGCAGTGAGTTCATGTATTGTTGGTGAAAAAAGCAATCCAGAGGAATATGCCGGAACGGGAGTGGATGTTGACCTGGCCTTGTATTTATCAGAGGATGTTGGTTCTGAAACGGAATTGGAAGAGTTTAATCTTGTTGCTGCTTTAGAGCGATGTGATTCCGTGGGAATTGATGTTGTCAATATTTCTTTAGGCTATTTTGAATTTGATGATTCAACAACAAGTCACGTTTATGCGGATTTAGACGGTGTTACAACAATTGCTGCAATGGGAGTTAACGTTGCTGCGACCAAAGGTATTTTTGTGGCAAGCTCAGCAGGTAATTCTGGTCCAAGTAATATTTCGACGCCGTGCGACGCCATGGGTGCATTTTGCGTCGGTGCTGTAGATGAATTTGACAATTTGGCATTTTTCTCTTCCGTAGGACCTTCGGCTGATGGTCGTGTAAAACCTGATGTAGCAACAAGAGGACAAGATGCTTGGTTGATTGGGCAGAATGGTCAAATCGGGCAAAGTAGTGGAACGTCTTTTTCTTCTCCAATTTTAGCAGGGGCAACGGCTTGTTTAATTCAAGCAAATCCGAATAGAACGGTTGCGGAAGTGATGGATGCGATTCGTGAATCAGCAAATCAATTTGCTAATCCGGATGAGTTTTTAGGGTATGGAATTCCTGATTTTTGCGTAGCTCATGACATTTTAAGTGATGATGCTGGCCTTGCCGAGTTTAATGAAAACAACGTGATTGTTTATCCTGTTCCAGCAAGTAACGAAGTATTTATCGCGGGACTCCCATTCAATGAGGGAAGCGTAAAAATTACTGTAATCAATCACCTAGGACAACATGTAATTTCAATTGAAGAAGGTGCTTCTAACGGACAAATTAACATCGATGTTTCATTCCTTTCAAATGGAATTTATTCAATGATCATTGATCAAGAAGGAGTACAGATGAGAAAAAATGTCTCTGTGATTAAATAGTCAATTCGTTGCAAAGTGTCTCAATGAGCTTACAGTTTTGAACTGTGTTATAAGCTTTTTCAATGGATTTTCTTCGCGTTAAATTTTCAGTTGAATCAACTTGGTTTTCGAAGCATTCTTTGATATGTAACATGTATGATTCTGGAGAATTCGCAATGCGACAATGTACTCCCAAATCCGTTCCATCAATCATATTTGAATTGACTATAGCAATACCTTGAGATATTAATGCATTCAACAATTTTAACTTCAATCCTGTAGGTTGAGTTGTATAAAGAAGATGAACACGCGCCTCAGTAATTAATTTTTCCATCTGCTTTGCAGAAGGTGTTGGTATGACATTAATATTGTTTTGTTTGCACAACGAAACAAGTTTTTGTGATGGAGATTTTCCCGCAATTACAAAGTCGATTTCTTTCATTTTAGAACATACATTGTGGATCAACCACGTTGCAGCTTCTTCGTTTTCTGAAACGGTTAGGTTTCCATGGAAAAGCACATAATCTTTCAGCTCAACATCCGCTTTAATTTCTATTTCAGGTAATGAAGCAGGAAGTAAATATGTATTAGGGTTAATTTGTTCAAAGTGTGCTAAATCGTTGTTTTGTATTACGAGTAAAGCAGTTGCTTCGTTTAAAACCGTTTCATACTTGGCCAGTTTTTTTGCTTCTGATTTATAGAAAATAGACTTGACACCCGATGCTCGTTTTGCCAAGGCTTTGTAATAATCATGTTCTATATTGTGACAACGTACCAACTTTACACGTTCAGATAAAAGTGAATCATTCAGAAAAGCAGTGGTATGAATTCCTTCAAAAAGGATTGGAGATTTATCCAAAGTTAAGTTCTTTAATAAGGAATTATCTGCCCTCGATTTTACAATGAATGGGGTAGAGCTCAACCAATCAATCATTCTTTTTTTACGCGAATAATAAAAGACATTGTCCGTATATTTTTCCAGTTCCATTTGTTCTCCTCGCCCATATTCAAAACAGTGCAAAGTGATTTTGTAACCCAAAGTATGCAATGCCTTTATACGAAAAAACATATCTATCGCTCCACCATAATCCAACGGAAAAGGAACGTCCAAAGCAACGATATGTATAGACTTAGACATGTGGATATATTGTTTTTAAAACCTCAGTTTCCTTCTCCCAGTTTTCGACCGCAGCGGCGGATTTACAGTTTTCCTTGTACGTGTTCAACAGTGTTGGGTTATTGAACAATGCATTGATTGTTTTTGCTAACGTTTCAGGAGAAAGATCTGGTAGAATTTCTCCAATGTTGTGCTTGCGAATCACAGCCGCAACTTCTTTAATTTCCGTTGCAACAACAGCTGTTTCTGTATGCATGTAATCAAATACCTTGTTGGGTAATGAAAGCTTGTAATTAAGGTTGGTGGGCTTATCCAATGTCAATCCGATATCGGCATGATGTGTATAATTCATCATCATTGCATAGGGCTTTTTCCCGTAAAACAACACTTTTTCCGCAAGATTCAATTCTTTTACACGAATTTTAAGTTGTGGAACGATATCACCATCTCCCACAATCATCAAAACGGCATCAATGTGCAACATCGCTTCAACTGCTTCTTCGGCTCCACGATCAACATTAATTCCGGCTCCTTGGAGAATAATTAAGTTTCTATTTTCAGGAATTCTAAGTGCTTCTTTACTTTGGATTGTGTCAGGATACCAACGCTGCGATATGTTACGAACAACTTTAATCTCTTTCTTATACTTTTCAGCATAGATCTCAGCAATTGAGTTGTTCACGGTATAAATATCCTTTAGTCTTGGAAAGATGTACCGTTCGATGCGCAACCAAACTTTTTGAACTTTTGGTCGGTTGATTAACTCAGGAACTTCTGTGAAGTATTCATGTGAATCGTAAACCAATTTGCATTTTGATTTAAACTTACACGCGACATAATTGGCCAAAAGTGTATCTAAATCATTTGCCACAACGATATCAGATCGTTTAAAAAGTAGGAGAAAGAATAACCTGAGGTTGAAAAATGCATAAAACTTTGCACCAGTTTCAAACAACAATTTCATGCGTTTTGTTTGATAAGAACGTGGTGCAAGGTCTGGGCTAGACTTTCGTTTACGTCCAACCAATAACACGTCGTATCCCTGTTCAACAAGAAATAAGCATACTTTATTCACACGGTTATCCGTGTATAAATCATTGGTTACTGAAACAATTGCCCTTGGCGTTTTTGACATCCTTCAAATTTAACAGAAAAAGTAGACTGTTACTAGTGTTCATTTTCAAACACTAACGTGAAAAGTACGGCTTTAGTTTAATTTAAGAACACGATCTAATCGACTGTAAGCATCAGTCAATGACTTAACATCTGAATATATGATTCTCAAGCGGTCATTTTTCTCACTCAACTTCACTTCCATAGGGTGCTTCTGCATGAAATCTAACACCTTTGTGAATACTGGAGATTCATAGAATTTAGACTGTGGGTTTGATATAAAATACCCAATCATTTTATTCGATTTCAGCACCAGTTTCTCAACCCCGATTTCTTGAGCTAACCAACGTAACTTGAAAGAAAGTATTAACTCTTCAACTGGTTTTGGTATTGGACCAAATCGATCTTCCAATTGCTTCACGAAAACAGTAAGTTCTTCTTCGTTTTTAACGTTGTCCATTTGTTGATACAAACTCAATCGTTCCGCAACACTATTCACATAATCGTCTGGAATTCGAACTTCTAAATCTGTTTCAAGAATACAATCCTTCACGAAAGAAGTTAAATTATCACTATTTCGATCTTCGAATAATTCTTTGAATTCTCCTTCACGTAACTCATCAATGGCTTCGTTCAAAATCTTTTGATACATCTCAAAACCGATGTCTGCAATGAATCCACTTTGTTCTCCTCCCAACATATTTCCTGCCCCACGAATATCTAAATCCTTCATGGCGATGTTGAAGCCTGAACCTAAATCTGAGAACTGAACCAAAGCATCTAATCGTTTTCTTGCTTCAGAAGTCATGACGCTTTGAGAAGGAGCAATCAGGTAACAGAATCCTTTTTTATTGGAACGACCAACACGACCGCGCAACTGGTGAAGGTCACTAATTCCAAAGTTATTGGCTTGGTTGATGATGATCGTATTTGCATTGGAAATATCAATTCCCGACTCTATAATTGTTGTTGCTAAAAGCACGTCGTATTCGTGATTGATGAAACCCATCATGATTTTCTCAAGTTCTTTACCGTCCATTTGGCCGTGTCCAATACCTACGCGAATTCCAGGGCAAAGGCGTTGAATCATTCCCGAAATTTCCATGATGTTTTGAAGGCGATTGTGAACAAAAAACACTTGACCACCACGACCAACTTCGTACGAAATCGCATCACGAATCAGTTCTTCATTAAACGTAACAACTTCTGTTAAAACCGGCTGTCTGTTGGGTGGTGGCGTATTGATGATACTTAAATCACGAGCGCCCATTAACGAGAATTGAAGTGTTCTTGGGATTGGAGTTGCAGTTAATGTAAGTGTATCAACTGTTGCACGAAGAGTTTTCAATTTGTCTTTTACTGAAACACCAAACTTTTGCTCTTCATCAATGATCATTAATCCAAGGTCTTTGAATTTGACACGTTTAGCAACGATGGCATGAGTTCCAATTAAGATATCGATTTCACCAGCTTCCAGTTTCTTCAATGTTTCCGTTACTTGCTTGGCTGTTTTGAAACGGTTGATGTAATCAACATTACACGGAAAATCTTTCAATCGTTCTTTGAAACTTCGGTAATGTTGAAGTGAAAGAATCGTTGTTGGAACCAACATCGCAACCTGCTTATTATCCGCAACGGCTTTGAATGCAGCACGAATAGCAATTTCTGTTTTACCAAATCCAACATCACCACAAACCAAACGATCCATAGGTGTTTTCGACTCCATGTCTTCTTTCACGGCTATGGTTGTTTTCAATTGATCTGGTGTGTCTTCATACATAAAAGATGCTTCCAATTCATTTTGCAAGTATGAATCCGGACTGAAGGCAAACCCAGGTTGTGATTTTCGTTTTGCGTATAATTTGATGAGATCGAAAGCAAGCTCCTTGATTTTATTCTTGGTTTTCTTCTTCAAGTTGGCCCACGTTTGTGTCCCCAACTTATTCATTTTTGGCGCTCCACCATCCTTACTCGTAAACTTTGAAATACGATGCAAAGAGTGAATACCAACGTAGAGCACGTCATTATCGCGGTAGAGTAACCGAATGGCTTCTTGCGGTTTTCCGTTGACATCAATGGTTTCTAAACCAGAGAATTTACCAACACCGTGATCAATGTGGGTTACATAATCACCTCGTTGTAAATCATATAATTCTTTAAGTGTAAGCGCTTGTTTTGCTTGTCTAAACCCTTCTTTTAACCTAAAACGATGGAAGCGTTCAAAGATTTGATGGTCCGTATAACAAACGATTTTATTGTCAGGAGAAATGAATCCTTCGTGCAAGGCTATATACACTGGCTGAAACACAACCTCTTTGTTGATGTCCTCAAAAATCTGATAAAGTCGATCGACTTGTTTCGGTTGATTTGAAAAAATCAAATTGGTTGAGCCTGCCTTTGTTCTATTTACTAAATCCTCTGCAAGGATATCGAAGTTTTTATTAAAACTGGGTTGCGGTGTAAAATTGAATTCAATTACGTTCGCGTTTTTAAAGTATTGATCTGATCCAAACTCAACGACAGAAAAAGCATCCAACGTTTTATCTAAATCTGTAGGATGTAGGAATAAATCTGCGGGAATGGTTGGCACCGTTGCTGTGTCCAATGCATCATAAATCTTAACCGCTTTTTTATATTCTTTATCTATTTGAGTTTTTATTTGTTCAACTGAAGACACCCAAACTGTTACGTTTTCACCAACAAAATCGAAAATAGAAACATTGCCTTGTCGAATCATGTTCCCCTGAATATTCGGGACGATATTAAAGTGTTTGTGCGTATTGATTGAAAGTTGAGTGCTTGCGTCAAATGTTCGAATGCTTTCTACTTCATCTCCAAAAAATTCAATTCGGTACGGGTGATCATTTGAAAAAGAGAAAACATCAACTATACCTCCTCGAATAGAAAATTGGCCCGGTTCATAAACGAAATCAACACGTTCAAAACCTTCGTCTTGCAACGTTTCATTGATGAAATCTATAGAATAGGCTTTAGAAACTTCAACCTTCAGTGTACTTTTAACTAGGTTCTTTTGAGAAGGAACTTTTTCGAAAAGTGCTTTAGGGTAGGTGACAACCCAAGTGTTATTTCCTTTGCTTATCTTTTCTAGGACCTCTGCCCGAGCAACTACATTGGCATTGTCCGTTTTCTCTAATTCATAAGGAACACGATATGATGCAGGGTAAAAAAGAACATTTGAATTATTCGGATTTAATCCCTCTATATCATTTAAGAAATAAGCGGCTTGTTCTTTGTCTTCAAGGATAAAAACATGATTTCCAGGAGCTTGATCTGCAACACACGAAGCGGCGATTGATTTGGAAGAACCAACATGGCCTTTCCACTTTATTTTCGTTCCAATAATTTGAAGCGCGTTGGCAGTGGAATCAATTTGGTCGGACTTAGAAAAAGCTGACTTTAACTCTTTTACGTCCATGCTAATTATTTCATGAAGCTCATAGCTTGCTCCATCATTGTTTTAGATCCAACAAAATATGATACACGTTGGTGTAAACGTTCTGGCTTGATACTCAAAACACGTTGTCTGCCATCCGTTGCTAATCCGCCGGCTTGTTCAGCTATAAACGCCAATGGGTTACATTCGTATAACAAGCGTAATTTTCCTTCTGGATCAGTAGTTGTATCTGGATAAATGTAAATTCCACCCTTGATTAGGTTTCTATGGAAATCAGCCACTAATGAACCGATGTATCTTCCAGAATATGGACGACTAGCACCAGGTAAAGTTTGTTGACAGTATGTTTCGATATATTCTTTAATTCCAGGCTCGCAAATATTGATGTTTCCTTCATTCATTGCATAAATGCGACCATTTTCTGGCATTTTCATGTCCGGGTGAGATAAACAAAACTCTCCGATTGATGGGTCTAATGTAAATCCGTTCACCCCTTTTCCAGTCGTGTAAACCAACATGGTAGAAGAACCATAAAGCACATAACCCGCAGCAATTTGGTTATCACCTGGTTGAAGCATGTCTTCTATTGTAGCTTCTGTTCCGATTTCACTTTTTCTTCTGTAAATGGAGAAGATAGTTCCGATGGAAACGTTCACATCAATGTTAGAAGAGCCGTCTAAAGGATCAAACAATACAACGTATTTTCCTTTTTTAGAGAATTCAGAAGTGAATGGCATGAAATCATCGTTCTCTTCAGAAGCAATTCCACAAACTTCACCACCCGCTTTAAAAATGTTGATGAATGCATTATCAGCAATTACATCTAAGTTTTGTTGTTCTTCCCCTTGGATATTTGTGCTACCGTGAGCACCTAAAATATCTTCCATTAAACCAGCTCTACGCACATCTTTACTAACCACTTTAGACGCGATAGCGATATCACTCAATAATCTAGAAAGTTCACCAGATGCATATTTGAAATCTGATTGTCTGTCCATGATAAATTCATGAAGGGTCGTAAGTTTTGACATAAAGCTTAATTTTTGACAAATATCGGTAAAATGAATTAGTTGAGGGTGGAAGAAATCTAATTATTATTTGAATAGCATGCAGATTTCATTGTGAGACTACCACTTAAATTAGGGTCTAATTTAGCTAGGTTTATTTTATGAGAGTTGTTGAACACTCATCTGGTGTAACAGGATCGATATTGTGCGCAGGATCAACTGTCTCATTGAAACAAATATTATATGCATTTGACTTTGTGTCTTTAATGTAAAAAGTATAGTTATCGTAAACTAAAGTGTTGGCGTAAGTGCATCGACAGGTATATTCCTTCTTACAACTGCTAAGACCCAGTACTAGAAGTATTAGACAGAATGATAATAGTGATAGTGAGTTTTTCATATTTATTTTAAATGACACCCAGTAGGATAATATGCTTCAGGATTATTTCTTTCTTCAAAGCAAATAGATTCGGCGTTAGATTTAGTTTCTTTAATTGTAAACGTATAGTCATCAAATGAAGAATTGTAACCATACGTGCATAGACAGGTATATTCCTTCTTACAACTACTAAGCCCAAGAGCTAGAAATAATAAGCAAACTGATAAAAGTGAAAGTGAGTTTTTCATGATTAAAATATGTAGCTAATTCTTTTCTTAATTTTTAATTCGGCAATCAGAAGGCCCAGTGCTTACAATTGTGGGTTCATTGACTTCAGAATAGCATTTACTTTTCGCGTTGGACCTAGTGTCTTTTATGATAAATGAATAGCTTTCGAGAGGTGAATTTGAATAAGTGCAATGACAAACATAATCCTTCTTACAACTACTAAGCCCAAGAGCTAGAAATAATAGGCAAACAGAGAGAAGAGTAACTGATTTTTTCATATTACACTTATTTTATTATTACACGTTCTATCATAGAGCCGTTTTCATTTGTCACTTTTACCATGTAGATGCCAGTTCCGTCTGCAGATAAATCGATTGTTGTATTTTCATTTGAATCTTTTGTCAACAGAACTTTTCCTAGCATATCATAAACAACGATTGTATTATCAAAAGCGTTTGTATTGGTAACATTAACTAACCCTTCAGATGGGTTCGGATAAATTGAAACACCATCTAACGTGTTTTCGTTAAGACCTCCAATTTCATAAACCATTCGAATGCCTAGCGCATTACCGTTTGTGTACGATTGATCTCCCGGAATGTATATGGCAGAGGCATCATTGGGCTGTGAAATTGTTTCATCATCTGCAATGCGTATAGGTGAAGCACCATTGTTACTATAAAGTTCAACCGCAGCATAATATACTCCAGGGGTTAAATAGGCAGGGCTAAAAAAGTGAACTTCAATATAACCAACGGCAATATCTGCTGCGGATACAACACCAACTGTAGAATTATATAAGGAGGTCATATCGTTTGACCAGAACGTAGCCGTGTCTTTAATAGAGCCGTAAACTTCTGCCCCAACAACAGTCCCAGCGGCTAACATTATTCGCAATGAGCCAATAGATGCATTTTGTTTTATATGGTACAATGAAGCACAAACCAATCCATCTTCCCCACCCGTGAAAGAGTTTGTTCCTATGGAACCAATGTTGACATCAGTTGTATACACCCCGATTCCATCGATGGAATATTCACCGATTCCAACATAAGGTGGTGCAGTAATTTCAAATTCCCTTCCGCCAGTATTGTTGTAAAATTCCGTACCAGCTGTTTCTCCGTCAGATACAACAGTAAATGTTCCAGTATATGTTCCGACGGCCAAGCTAAGAGGCTCTGTTGTTTCAACGATTTTTGTAGAATCAGGTTCAATTAAAGCCAATGAAGAAGTGGAAGTGAATGAACCGAAATCAGCAGTTAATGTTGTATTTATTGCAGGGTTTGCGCCTCCATTATACACCTCAGAACCGATAAAATAGTTATCATCCATTTGGTTAATTGGAGTTCTACCGTATGAAATACCTCCGTTATTTTCACCAACGAGGTAAGCTGAATTCATAATGATATCATCTGCTGGTAATTCACTTATTTCGAGGTCGTCAAGATTCCAGAAATAATGAGAACTTCCAGATCCAATACCATCCCATGTAAATTTTAGCTGAATTGTATTCCCTGCGGCTTGCCCTGAAATATTTGTAGATATTTCGTAAGATCCATTTGATGCTTGAAAGTCATCGCTTGGAGAACTTGTAGGTAGCATTAAGTCAAAAGGAACCCCCCATGTTGTTCCCCCATCAGAAGAAATTGACACATTAATATTATGGGTTGGTGAACAACACCATCTAAAATTTTGTTCCATTTTTAATATGGCAGATGTGGCGCCAGTAAGATCTATTGGCGGAGAAATTAGTTCGCCAGTGGCACTTACATAGTTAGGAGAAAGTGGAAAGTTTAAAGAATCTGCATCAAACAACATAAATCCATTTGCAGCAGAAGTGGAAGCAAATGGTGGAGTTCCAACAGACCATTCACCACTTGTTGTATAGAAACTATGTTTCCAAACGCCACCATCGGGCCCACCTGTTGTCCAAGAACCGTTTGCTGTTGTAAATGTTGGTCCGACTGTTGATGTTGGAGCAGTTCCAATTCCGGCGAAATCTTCACTCCAAAGCACAGCTTTCGTAGAAGGATGAGTTGGGTTTAAGGTTTGCTTTTCTTTGATAATCGAAGGCGAAAGTTGTGTCAACTGACCAAAGGAATGTGGAGTTGTTACGTTTTGTCCAAAGAGAACATTGGCAGAAATTCCTACGAAAAGGAGGATGAAGTGAATAGTTTTCATGTAAACAAGATACAACATTTTGGAATGAAACTCTATTCAAATTTCGTTTAATAAAAGATAAAACGAATTAACTTATAGGGATGCGACTCCTCGTTTAACAAGGCTAATTATATAAACGACAATTTGAAGAGCCAAAACCGAATTCTTGGTTCTGTTCTTCAGATTTACACCTATATTCAGCATTGTTTCTTGTGTCATTTATAATGAAAGAGTAGTCTTCTTGTATTGAATTTCCAGGTTGCGTACAAAGACATGTATAATCCTTCTTACAACTACTCAAACTTATCGCTAGAAACAAAAAACAAACAGAGAGAAGCGTAACTGATTTTTTCATGAAAATGAGGTATGGTTATTTACTTGAAAGATACGTTCAAATACTACGAATTCCAAATAAAGATAATCAGGTAATACCTCAGAAATTTGGCGATCATCATCAGGAGTAGAACTGGCAAAAATTTGACTCTAAAAAAGCCAAGAGCTACCACCAACGGATCTCCGATAATCGGTAACCAAGAAAGGAGAGCAAGCCAATACCCATAATTATCCACGGAATGAATCATGCGCGTATAATGCTGTGGTTTCTTGAATAAGTGTTTGAGTTTATCGGGCTTTCCCAATAGGCCAATGAAGTAATTGGTCAGTCCACCCAACGTGTTTCCAAATGTAGCAACCAAAAGACATGTGATGGGATCGAAATTCGATGCAAGAAATAAAAGAAGCACCCCTTCTGAAGCAAGCGGAAGAATTGTAGCTGCTAGAAAGCAAATGATGAACAATCCAAAATAACCGAGTTCGAGGTATTCCATTGAGGGCTAAAGTAAGGCAAAAAAAAACCGGAAAGACGAATCTTTCCGGTTTTAAATATCAATGATTTGACTTAAAAAGTCAATGTATTGTTATTATTTGATAACAACTCTTTCTACTAAAGATCCGTTTTCGTTAGAAACCTCTACCATGTAGATACCAGTTCCGTTAGAAGTTAAATCGATTGTAGTGTTAGTGTTAGCTTCTTTTGTTAATACAACTTTACCAACCATATCGTAAACAACGATTGTGTTAGCAGTAGCGTTAGCATTAGAAATGTTTACTAAACCTGTTGATGGGTTAGGGTAAACAGAAACACCATCTAAAGCGTTTTCGTTAACACCAGCAGACCCCATTAACATACGAATACCGAAAGCAGTACCGTTAGTATAAGATTGGTCACCTGGGATGTAGATAGCAGAAGCATCAAAAGGTTGCGCAACTGACTCATCATCAGCGATACGGATATCCGTAGCGTTACCGTTACTGTATAATTCAACAGCAGCATAATAAACACCTGGAGCTAAAGAAGCAGGAGTTGAGAACTCAACATCGATGTAACCAGCAGAGATATCAGCAGCAGTAACAACACCAACAGTAGAATTGTATAAAGAAGTCATATCACCAGCCCAGAATAAAGAAGTATCTTTAATAGAACCGTAAACCTCAGCACCAGCAACAGTACCAGTAGCCAACATCACTCTTAATCCAACAACATCAGAGCTGTTTTTCATGTGGTACAATGCAGCACAAACCAATCCATCTTCACCTCCTGTAAAAGAGTTTGTTCCTAAAGAACCAACGTTAACACCAGTTGTGTAAACACCGATACCATCAATAGAATAAGTAGTCATTGGGTTACCAGCAGCACTTGCTCCAGTAATTTCAAATTCTCTTCCACCTGTATTGTTATAGAATTCTGCACCAGCAGTTTCACCATCAGAAACAACAGTATAAGCTCCTGTGTAAACACCTGGAGTTAAAGTCAATGCTTCAGTAGCCTCAACGATATACGTAGAATCTGGCTCAATTAAAGCTAAAGTTGGAGTAGATGTAAAAGAACCGAAGTCAGCAGTTAACGTTGTGTTAGTCGCTGGGTTAGCTCCACCGTTATAAACTTCAGAACCTACGAAGTAGTTTGCATCCATTTGATCAACTGGAGTTCTTCCGTACTCAACACCGCTGTTGTTTTCACCAGAAATGTAAGCAGAGTTCATGATGATGTCATCATTTGGTAAATCAACGATTTCAATATCATCAATGTTCCAGAAGTAGTGAGAAGATGCAGAACCTACACCATCCCAAGTAAACTTAAGCATGATTGTGTTACCGGCAGCTTGTCCAGAAATGTTAGCTGAGATATCATAAGAACCTGTTGTTGATTGAAAATCATCATTTGCACTAACAGAAGCAGGAATTAAATCAATTGGAGTCCCCCAAGTAGTACCACCATCTGAAGAGATTGATACGTTGATGTTATGCGTTCCTGAACAACACCATCTGAAGTTTTGTTCCATTTGTAATTTTGCAGATGAAGCTCCAGTAAGGTCAATTGCTGGAGAAATTAATTCACCTGTAGAATTAACATAGTTAGGAGAAACTGGAAAGTTTAATGAATCAGCATCAAATAACATGAATCCATTCGCTGCTGTAGTAGATGCGAAAGCAGCTGTTCCTGTAGACCACTCACCGCTAGTTGTATAGAAACTGTGTTTCCAAACTCCACCATTAGCACCACCTGTTGTCCAAGTTCCGTTTGCCGTAGTGAAAGTTGGTCCAGCAGTAGATGCAGGAGCAGTTCCAATTCCAGCGAAATCTTCACTCCAAAGCACAGCTTTAGTTGAATGGTGGATAGGTTTAAGTGTTTGTTTTTCTTTTGCAATTGATGGAGAAAGTCGAGTTAACTCACCAAAAGAATGCGGAGTCGTCAAGTTTTGTCCAATAGCCCCATTTGCTGCAAATCCAGCAACTAAAAGGCTTAAGTAGATTTTTTTCATAATTTAAATTATTATTTAGTGATACAAATATAAGCGAAACGAAGTACAAAGTCCAGTCTTTAAATCACGGATTCTTAGCGATCTTTTAAAAATGGCAACATTTCACGAATTCCTTCTAAAACAGATGTTTCTAGAACAAATGTTTTTATTATTTCTTTATCGTTCGATAATTTTTCCTCTTTTCCCAATGGTGAAACTAGTTTTGAGTCGCCGCTATACTGGTGCTTTTTTTCATCTTCACCTACACGATTAACTCCGACCACAAAGCACTGATTTTCAATTGCTCTTGCATTTAAGAGTGCATTCCAATGTGCTGCTCGCTTGCTCGGCCAATTGGCAACATAAAGAATAACGTCGTAAGCCGCTTTTTGGTTGGGTAAAATTCGGTTTCGTACAATTTCTGGAAACCTTAAATCATAACAAATTTGCAATTGTATGTTCCAACCTAAATAATTCAGAATCGTTTCAGATTCTCCAGGAGTAAAAAACTGATCTTCGCCTGCTAGACAAAATGATTTACGTTTGTCATATGTTTTTATTTCTCCATTTGGATAAACAAATACCCCGCGATTATAGACATTTCCATAATCTTCTATAATGAGTGAAGTATAGATGGCAGCATTTTTTTCTTTCGCCATTTGTTTGAGCCAATTGATACTATTGCTATCCGTAAAACGTTCCTTTAGCGCTTCAGTATTCATACTAAACCCCGTTTGGAACATTTCAGGTAAAACGATGAGGTCTGTGTTCACTTCACGCAAAAGACGCGTGTAATTTTCGAAATTTGCCGTTTTATCTTCCCAAACTTGATTGGCTTGAACCAAGGTTACTCTTAAATCTTGCATAGCAGTTCTGTTGCTTTAATTAAAGTCTCGTCATCTTTCGCGAAGCAAAAACGGATTATTTTTTGATCTTTTCCGGATGCATTGAAAACAGAAATTGGAATGGCAGCAACACCGTAATCATTGGCTAATTTTTTACAAAAATCAACATCGCCTAAATCTGAAATATCAGAATAATCAACCGTTTGAAAGTAGGTGCCTTCGCAAGGCAATAATTTAAAACGGGAGGGTTTCATTAGTTTGTGGAATAAATCACGTTTTTCTTGGTAAAATGCTCCCAACGTTGAAACATCTACGGAGTCTAAATAGGTGCTTAAAACGGCTTGCGCCACGCTGTTTACACTAAATACATTGAATTGATGCACTTTTTTGATCTCAATCATCACGTTTTCCGGAGCTACAAGGTATCCCATTTTCCAGCCCGTTATGTGGAAGGTTTTTCCGAAAGATGAAATGATGATAGATCGATCTCGAATGGATGCAATTGAATTGATTGAGATATGCTTTTGTTCAAACGTGATATATTCATAAACTTCGTCAGAAAGTAAGATGAGTTTTGGATGCTTTTGCATCAATTTTTCCAGTTGTTCCATGTCCTCCATTTTCCAAACTCGGCCAGATGGATTATGCGGAGAATTGATGATCAACATACGTGTGTTGTTGTTCACCGTAGCGTTAATTAAATCCCAGTCAGGTAGGAATTCTTTGTTTAATGAAATTCTGTTTGCTTTACCTCCTGCTAATGTAATTGCAGGCTCGTAACAATCGTAACTTGGGTCTAAGATGACAACCTCATCGCCTTGATCTACTAGAGCTAAAATTGTGGTAAAAATCCCTTGTGTTGCTCCCGCCGTAATCAATAATTCTTTGTCTGGTTCAATGGTTCTATTATAAGAAGATTCAATCAAGCTTCCAATTTTAGTAAGCAATTCAGGAAACCCAGACATTGGCATATATTGATGCACATTCTCATGGGACTTTTGACGTAAAATTTCAACCAGTTTTTCATCCACAGGGAAATTCGGGAAGCCTTGTGATAAATTAATGGCGCCAACATCATTGGCCAATTTTGACATGATGGTAAATATCGTTGTGCCGACATGGGGAAGTTTTGACATCGTTTTTTCTTTTAAAAATAATAAGATTGTTGACTTATTGGATTGTATGAAAGGATGAAATCATTGTTTTTTAAATTGTGCCGATTATATTGTATCCTTGTATTAAATAACAACAATTATGAAGACCATTTATCTCATACTATCTATTATATTCCTTTCATTGTCAACAACTTTTGTTTATGGACAGGAAAATAAGAAGGAGGTTAGAAAAGAGTTCCGTATGGAAGACAATGACGGTATAAAAACGCTTTATGTAACTACGGTCGAGGATGGAAAAGTAACGGAAGAGGTTTTTAAAGGGGATGAAGCAGAGGCAAAATTGAAGGAATTGATGGTTCAGGAGCCATTAACGCAAAAAGAAATTAAGAAGGAGGTTGAGGTTCGCGAACGTGGAGGAAAAAAAACGGTTACGATAAAAACAACAGAGAACGGAATTACAACGGAAGAAGTTTTTACGGGAAATGAAGCAGAGAAGAAATTAAAGGAAATAGGAACTGTTGAATTGGAACAAGAACAGATTGTAGTAGAGGAAACAGTAATTAAAACCAAAAAAAAGAAGAAAAGAAAAAAGTCAATATAAATTGAGCACATTTAATTAACTATATTCACTAAATGAAAATTATCGCACTATTTGCCCTTTTGATATTGGCATCATGTTCTAATAAAGACGAGCAATTCTGTAAATGTTTGACAGCTGGGGAAGAACTCAATGATTATACGCAACAGTTTTTTGATAAGAGACCTTCTTCAGAAGAACAAAACAAGGTAGCTGAATTAAAGGAAGCTAAAACGGTAGCCTGTAAAGATTACCAAATGATGGGTGGAGAAATGATGCGCCAGAAGAAAGCGGAATGCGAAAACTAAAACGATCAGCATGTTAGGCTTATTATTGATTTACTTTCTAGGGAAATGGTTTTACAACCTTGCTGATAAGCACGGAAAAAACAAATGGCTTTTTGCTATAATCGGTGTTGTGACCTATTATGGAGGTGTTATTGCCGGAGGATTTCTTATTGGGGTTTTTGCGGTGCTTTTTGAATGGGACGCTATTTTCGACCTTCCAGAAGTTCTTTTAGGACTTATTGCATTGCCACTGGGCTTAGCCGCGGCATGGGGACTTCATACAATTCTCAGAAAAAACTGGGAAAAAGTCGTTGTTGTCGACGATTCCTTGTTAGATGATCAATTAGGCGATTAACTATAAACGGCGTCTAAAGCATCACACATTGCATTCGCAGCAATCTCAAGTTGATCTTTCGTGTGCGCTTGTGAAACAAATCCAACTTCATATTTACTTGGCCCAATGTATATACCACGGTCTAGTAATGCAGCAAAGAGGTTTTTAAATTCAATTTGATCAGGGTTAATTTCATCGGCACGACGAACGCTTTTCTTTCCATCAAAAGACAACCAGAAAATAGATCCAACAGTAACCAATTCAAAGTTATACCCTTTTGCTTTTGCATGATCGTTTACTTTATTCACGAAGAAAAGCGTACGTTCAAGTTGGTCTTCATAGAAACCTGGTTTAGCGCACTCAGAAAGTTGTGCAATTCCCGCCGCCATCGCAACAGGATTTCCTGAAAGTGTACCTGCTTGATATACCGGCCCGTCTGGAGCAACACACGACATTATTTCAGCACTCGCTCCATATGCCCCAACAGGTAACCCACCACCAATAATTTTACCGTAGGTAATAAGGTCTGGTTTGATATCGAATAATTCGGCTGCCCCGTTAAAACCAACTCTAAATCCAGAGATTACTTCATCAAAGAATAATAAGACACCATTTTCCGTACATAGTTTTCTTAATTCCAATAAGAATGTTTTTTCTTGAAGCAATAACCCGTTGTTTGCAGGAATTGGTTCAATAATAGCACAGGCTAATTCATCTTTGTATTCTGCAATACATGCACGCAATGCGTCAATATCATTCAATGGTAGCACTAAAGTTTCATTTGCATATTCTTCTGGAACACCTGCACTGGAAGACTCACCAAAAGTGACCAATCCACTACCTGCTTTCACCAACATTGAATCCACATGACCGTGATAGCAACCCTCAAACTTCAATACTTTCTTTTTTCCTGTGTAACCACGAGCTAATCTCAATGCCGACATCACAGCTTCCGTTCCAGAACTTACAAATCGAATTTTTTCGATAAATGGATTACGTGAAAGAATGATTTCAGCTAATTCATTTTCTAAAACCGTAGGAGCACCAAAACTGGCACCATTTTGTAGTGCAGCAACAACGCCATTGTAAACATTTTGGTTGTTATGACCTAAAATTAGCGGACCCCAACTACAACAAAAATCAATAAACTCATTTCCATCTTCATCCCAAATGTGACAACCATCACCCTTCTTAATAAATAACGGACCTCCTTCTACAGACTTAAAGGCTCTTACTGGAGAGTTGACTCCTCCTGGAAAGTATGTTTTTGCTTTTGTAAAAAGTGCTTCTGATTTTGATCTGTCTATTGTTGTTTTAGTATCCATTACCTACGATATTATCAAGAATTATAATCGGTGACAAAGGTACGAATAAGTGTTGAATTAATTTGAAATGACCAGCCTTTTGGTTGCCACGTTTTCACCATTCTCAAAATGAATTAGGTAGATTCCTGGAGATAAATTCTTAGAAGAGACTTTCAATTCTCCAGTGGTTATGTGTGATTTATATTGAATCGTTCCCGCAGCATCAAAAAGGGTAACTTCCCCAACCTGTGTTGGCGTTGAAATTGTAAACACTCCCTGCGTTGGATTTGGGAATACACTTAGTAGAATGTTATCATGTGAATTTTCATCTAAAGCTAAGGTTAAATCACAAGTACCAGGCATTCCTTGCTCTAGATATTGAGGAAATGAATAATGATCGTAAACTATGGTATCATTTTCACTAGCACAAACGAGCTCGCGGAAATACATTGAAACATTCATCCATGGTTCCATAAATAAACCGAAAGTATTTCCAATTCCTTCTATCCAAAAGGCACCGCCCATATCTAAGCGTCTCCGTTCCGTTCCGTTTACAGTTATCGTGTCTACATTTTGAACGGTAACATTGGTCATTGAATAATCTACTGAAGGCCACTCTGCATTTCCATTCATTATAATTACATCAACAGACTCGCCCGCATCCATTGAAAAATCATACAATAGAAACTCTGATGTAGAATCTTGTGGAACAAAAAACACCTGACCAATATTGTATCTTAACGCTCCAAAATATGAAGAGCTTGAATTGTTACACAAATCAATTTGCTTATAATTGATTGTATTGATAGTGGTGTCATTGCCATTTGCGCAAAAATTATTAACCCATTCCGTTGTATAGGTTGGAATGAACCATTCATCTAGTGTATAAGATCGATGTTGATTAGACCATCTGCTATTTTCCAAAGGGAAAGAGTAGTAATTTTGTGCATTTGCAGAATTAATTGCTGCTAGAAGCGCCAATATGGTGAAAATACGATTCATGACTGTGTTTTTATGTCTTACGTAAAAATAGTGGCTATGGTTGGATTTAGTCTCCAATTTTTGATTTTGTATATTTGAACAACCAAACCTATATTAACTATGAGAATTACCACTATTTTTCTCTTTTTATTTTTTAGTATTACGGCATTTTCACAAAGTGTAACAGCAGATTTTTTAGCTTCACCTTTGGCGGTATGTGTTGGGGATTCCGTTCAGTTTACGGATTTATCTGTTTCAAGTGGATCAGCTATTCAGGCTTGGACATGGGATTTTGGAGATGGTAATTCATCCAATGCACAAAATCCTGCGCATGCTTTTGGTTTAGCAGGGACATACAACATTACGCTAACAATACAATTGATGGATGGTACTTCAGAAAGTGAGGTTAAACCAGCTTATATTTTAGTAGAGGAAGTTCCTGTGGTCGATTTCGCTTTGAATGGGTCTGCATGTAACTTGCCTTTTGCCGCAACTTTTAACAATACATCAACTACAGGTGCTGGGTATTCTTATTCGTGGGATTTTGGAAATGGTCAATCATCCAGTGATTATTCTCCAGTTGGAATTACATATAATACGGCAGGCACATATACGATAGACTTGATAGTTACAAGTCCTGGGACAGGTTGTTCAAATTCAAGTCAACTCGATATCGAAGTAATAGATTTTCAAGCAGGAATGAACATTCCGGATACGATTTGTTTAACACAAACTGGGCAGTTTCAGGATGCATCATCAACAAATGCAAATGAATGGACATGGGATTTTGGAGATGGAACTGCAACATCGTCCTTAGAAAACACAGTACATACGTATTTAGCGGCAGGATCTTATACGATTACTTTAACTGCGGGTAATTCTGCGTTAGGTTGTACTTCTACAATTACTCAAACACTCGTTGTTTTATCTGTTCCGACGGCAAGTTTTACTGTAGACGACACGTACGGATGTGCTCCGAAGGACGTTACGTTTACAAACACGAGCACGGGAGCTACACAGTTCAATTGGGATTTTGGTGATGGGTCAACTTTTTCAGGAGAATTTCCACCGGCGCATACGTATATAGATTCTGGAGAATACTTTCCAACCTTGACTGTTTCGGATGATTTTGGATGTAGTGCAATTTTTAACTTACCCTCTTCGATTCAGGTAGGAATGTTGGAAACACCAGTTTTTACAATGGATACCTTAAGCGGTTGTGATTCAATACATGTAAATTTTACGGATTTATCAACGGCTCTTGAACCTGGAAATGACCCGATAGTGGATTGGAGTTGGAATTTCGGAAATGGAAATACATACAATGGTCAAAATCCTCCTGTAGAAACATATGGAATAGGTGTTTTTAGTCCAGAATTAACAATAACAACACTGTCTGGCTGTCAAGCAACAGCATTATATGTTGATACAATCGAAGTTGGTTCAATTGATAGTGCCTGGTTTGATTTAAATTCTACGCTCGTCTGTTCGGATGAAATGATAGATGCTTTTGGTTATGCTTCTGTATCCCCTCCTTTTTCACCTTCAGATGTTTTGTATTCTTGGGGATTTAGTGATGGAACTAGCGCTATTTCTAATCCTCCTGTATTCTATCCATCAACATCATATTCTGATACAGGATTTGTTACCTTAATGATGACTGCAACGGTTCAAGGTTGTAATTATGAAGTGGTTGGTGAAGATTCTATTTATATAAGCGGGCCGATTGCTTCTTTCGAACCGTCTGATTTTTTATTGTGCAACCCAACTTTGCCAGTTACGATTGATGTTACAGACTTGTCGATAATTGGAAATATTTCGGATGATGCAACAATGACTTGGACGTGGGGAGATATGACGAGTACGGTGTTGAATGATGTCGATTTAGATGATGCAAACCAAGGATCAGAACAGCACGTTTACAATAGTTATGGCATGTTTACAATAGAACAAAATATAACTAATAATACAACAGGTTGTTCTAGTACCGCTGAAGCGATTATTAACTTATCCTACTTGGATGCATCTCAAGATTTTGCTCTTTGGGAAGATACCATTTGTTTGGGGTCTTATGTATACATTGATACAGTGGCTGGAAATTCGGGAATTGCTCTGCAGGACACAATAAACAACTTTTATAACATGGGGGATGGAAACATCTATTACAACCCATGGGATACGACAGGTTTCTTTCCGGTGATTGAGCCCATTGATACAACTCACATTTATTTTAATTGGGGCAATTATGAGGTAATTCATAGCGTTTCAGATTTCTTAGGTTGCATAGATGTTGATACAATGGATATCGTTGTTTTAGATAATCCAAGCGCTGCAATTATTGCTGATGATAGTTCTGGGTGTGCACCGCTTACAGTTAATTTTGAGAATAATTCTACTACAAACAATAACGGTGCTCCAATAGTTAGTATGGAGTGGGTGTATACCGATGGCACCTCGGTAATCACAACAGATATTAATCAAGATGGTAGTTTTACCTTCACGAATGAAGGGTCTTTTCAAACTGTTCTCACTGTTGAAGATGCCAATGGCTGTTCTGCAACGGCTTTTGCAACAACAAATATTACAAAACCAACGGCTCAGTTTCTGATGGATAGTGTGGTATGTGATGTAACGGATTTCACTGCACTAAGCACTTCAATTGGAGATGATCCATTGGATTATATTTGGTATATTGATGGGGTTCAAACAAGCGTTACGGATACCTATACAGGCCAATTTAACGAAGGAGTAAGCTCAAGTCTTTCAACAACGCATGATGTTAGTTTAGTTGTAACCGATGCAAATGGTTGTGTGGATTCAGTGAGTAATGAGGTCATTGTTTCATTACCACAAGCTTCATCAAATTTCACCTTCTCGGGAGCAAGTGTAAATCAGTTTGGAGAGTTTACGTGCCCACCTGTTTTTGCAAGCTTTACAGATACTTCTCAATCCTATGGGCAGGTGATTTCTTGGGATTGGGATTTTGGTAATGGAAATAATTCAACCTTGGAAAACCCACAAAACACCTATGTTTTTGCTGGTACATATACCGTTACATTAACGATTCAAGACGAATTTAGTTGTACTGCAGATTCTACTTTTGTTGATTTTCTGGAAATATTGGGGCCTTCTGCCGATCCAGGATGGACAAACATAGGGGAATATTGTGATCCGGAAATAGAGTTTTATGCTGAGAATCAAAATGGCGTAACTAATATAGAATGGGACCTTGACGATACAAATATTGTCAACGATACAAGTGCCTTTACGCATATATATAATCAGGCTGGAACGTATGGTGTGAGTATTGTTTTATCTGATGATAATGGATGTCAAGTACCTTACGATTTAGATCCAATCACCATTTTTTATGATGATATTGACGCGTTTTTCACTACATCTATGTATGAAGGTCAAGTCTCACAAGGGTTTACATTCGACGATCAATCAACTTCAACATTGAGTGATATTGTAAGTTGGGATTGGAGCTTTACAACCGGGTCAATATCAAACAGTTCAGATCAAGATGTTGATTATTCATGGACCATTCCGGGAGAACAAACAATTACTTTGACTGTTTCTGACACCAACGGATGTTCAGATACATATCAATTACAAGTCTTAATCACTGCAGATTTTACTATACCAAATGTATTTACTCCAAACGGCGATGAGGTGAATGATTTTTTCAGCTTAGACTTCGATGTTTTTGATGGGTACGATTTCGTGATTTTAAACCGATGGGGAAATGTGGTAACGGATGCAACAGATTTTACTGGAGTTAATATGTGGGACGGAAAGAATAAGCGTGGCGAAGAATGCTCGGAAGGTGTTTACTTTTATAAGTTTGTAGGACATTTTCATGATGGTTCTACCGTTATCAAACAAGGCAATGTTACGCTTATTAGGTAATCTAGAATACAATGTGTTTCGTATCGGATAGATAAATGATATTATTATCTTTGAAAAGACAATTTTCAAAGAATATGATACACCAGAATACATTAGAGTTTGCTCGAGAAATGGACCAAAAAGATCCATTGAAATCTTTTAGAGACAAGTTTCATTTTCCTAATTTTATGGATACAGAAATGGTCTACTTTACAGGGAACTCCCTTGGATTACAGCCTAAAACAGTTGGAGGTTATATTCAAGAAGAGTTGGATGCTTGGGCTAAATATGGTGTTGAAGGGCATTTTTTAGCTGAAAAACCTTGGTTTGCTTATCACGAGTTTTTAACTGAAAAAGCAGCGAAAATTGTTGGAGCAAACCCCGAAGAAGTTGTTGTCACACACTCGCTGACTACAAATCTACACTTGTTGATGGTTTCTTTTTTCAAACCAGAGGGTAAACGAACGAAAATTATTTGTGAGGCAAAAGCATTCCCTAGCGATCAATATGCATTGGAATCTCAAGTTAAATTTCATGGATTAAATTTGGAAACGGATTTAGTTGAAATTGCACCAAGAGAAGGAGAACACTTAATTCGAGAAGAAGATATTTTAAATAAAATTGCAGAGCTTGGCGATGAGTTAGCCATGGTTATGATAGGCGGTGTAAACTATTACACGGGTCAGTTATTTGATATGGAAGCAATAACCAAGGCAGGACACGCTGTTGGTGCTAAAGTTGGTTTTGACTTGGCACATGCTGCAGGAAATATTAACCTTAAACTTCACGATTGGGGAGTAGATTTTGCGGCTTGGTGTGGATATAAATACTTGAACTCGTCACCAGGCGGAGTTTCCGGAATCTTTGTTCACGAAAGACATGCGTATAATCCTGAGCTGCCGCGTTTTGCAGGATGGTGGGGTTATGATAAAGAAACGCGTTTTCAAATGGAACCTGGTTTTAACCCAATGAGAGGTGCAGAAGGATGGCAGTTGAGTAATGCACCCGTGTTAGGTATGGCTGCACATTTAGCTTCTTTGGATATTTTTGATGAAGCGGGAATGGATCGTATTGGAGAAAAAAGAGATTTGATGACTGGATTTTTAGAATTCGTAATTGAAGATATTTCTAAACGAAATTCAGATCGTTGTACATTCGAAATTATTACACCAAAAGATAAAACTAAGCGAGGGGCTCAACTTTCTATTTTAGCTCACGGTCAAGGAAAAGATTTGTTTGATGCCTTGACAAAGAAAGGTGTAATTGCAGATTGGAGAGAACCAAATG
>Ga0193954_1000229_pt1 | contig 33892 bp, 32 predicted proteins | sample BB_5_MG_FD_140340 | JGI IMG/M metagenome (GOLD analysis project Ga0193954, IMG submission 140340) | Microbial mat bacterial communities from the Broadkill River, Lewes, Delaware, United States - BB_5_MG | ecosystem: Environmental > Aquatic > Freshwater > River > Microbial mats | place: USA...
CAGAATCATAATTGACTCAAATTCCCAATTCTCATCAGATTTTAGTAACTTTAAAAACAACAATTCAATCCAATAATCTAGCGATCTAAAAATCTAACAGTCTAAAAATCCAACATGAAACACATCATCACGGCATTAATTTTCACAGGACTCTTAATCTCCTGCAATTCTTCAGACAAAACAAATACCACCATACAAAACTCAGAGATAACAAAACCAACACCTACCGAAACTAATAACAACTTTACCGCTATAGATTCTGACGAAGCCTTAATCGCAACCGCATTAATGGCTGCACCTGAAGCCAGCAGAGCAAATTGTAAAGTAATTGGATATAATATGGCAGGTGAATTTGTAACGCTAAAAGAAGGAGATAATGAATTTATTGTTCTTGCCGATGATCCTAAAAAGAACGGGTTCAGTGCAGCATGCTATCACAAAGATTTAGAACCATTTATGGCAAGAGGACGCGCCTTAAAAGCCGAAGGCAAAAAACACCAAGACATTTTTGATATCCGAGAAGAAGAAATGAAGGCTGGTAAATTTACAATTCCTACCGGTGCAACATTACATATCTATTCCGGACCAAAAGCCGAGTACGATCCAGAAACAGCAAAAGTAGACGACGCCAAATTACGTTACGTGGTGTATTTACCGTGGGCTACTGCAGCATCTACCGGTTTACCAGAAGCACCAGTAGCATCTAACCATCCTTGGATTATGAATCCTGGTACACACCGTGCACATATTATGATTTCACCCTTAGCAGACGATAATAAGTAAAACGCAAAGTTAGACTCGTATGGCTACAAACCCTTACTTCTAACCATCCATACACTAAAACCTAACCACACATTATGAAAAAAATCTTGATCGTAATAATCTTAGTTCTTACCTCAAACATCGTAAGCGCACAGTTTGTAAAGGAAAAATCAATAAATGCCATAATCGGATACGGCATTAGCGTACCTTATAATAGCATGGATGATGTAGCTGATCGTGGTCTTTTATTACAAGGAGAACTCGTTCTAAAAGTCCGTTCTTGGTTTGAATTAAGACCTTATGCTGGTCTAATTTTAACGAGTTCAAATGGTAAAGATTTAAACAATAATCCTACCGATGAAATAGCGGAGTCAAAAGCCTTTTTACTTGGAGGAAAAGCGAGACTTAGAGCTCCAATTCCTTGGGTAGCACCCTATCTTGAACTAGGAATCGGAACGTCCATCGGTAAATTTGAAACCCTCACACCCTTGGATAATATTGACAAAGGCGGTATGATCTTTCACCTCCCTATTGCATTCGGTTTGGAATTGGGAAAAAACAATAATGTCGATTTAGGATTTTCCTATTACGACCAACCATCCGTTGAGCAATATGTTGGAGCGATAGCTCTAGGAATCACAATTCCATTGAAAAAATAAGATTTTCTAACAACATACGGTTCTAAATCCGAAATCCAATTCCATACTACAACACTTCAAATCAAAATAGTGTTATACCAAAATGCCCTACATTTTCATGCAAAAAACGCAAATCCCAAAATACAGGTTATAGCGTGGTTATAGCGTGGTTATAGCATGCTTATAACAAACTTATAGCACCATTCTATCAGGTTACAACAGGAGCAAATTAGACCTAAACATCACCAAAACTCTTAATAGATCTTTAATAACAACACACATCATATAGCGTTACCCACCTGCTTACCAAAATCCTCGTGAATTTTCTATTTGGTTTTTATTCACTAACTTACAGACCCACAACACACTAATAACCAAACAGATAAACACAGATATCAGCACCAAATTAAACGTAAGATTGAGAAACCATTAAAACCAATAGATATGAAAATCAACAAAAAAAGTATTCCAATTGCAATGGAAGGCCCAGGAACTGTAATGCGAACCCAAGATAACTTTGGAGGAATGACTGTATGTTTTAACGAATTACCTAAAGGAACGGATTTCACCCCCTTACTTAATGGATTAGATAATAATAGTTGCCACTGTCCGCATTGGGGTTATGTGTTGAGCGGAAAACTACTTGTAAAATATGACGACGGAAAAGAAGAAATACTTTCTGATGGTGATGTTTATTATCTACCAAACGGACACACAGCAATAGTTCTAGAAGATGTAAAACTAATTGAGTTCAGCCCTTCCAAAGAATTTAATGACGTCATGACACACGTTGGAAAAAAGATGGCTGAATTAGGTGGCTAATAAAACCGTCTTACAATACATTACATAGCCATTAAAAGTTTATTATCAATAAGAAGTAGACTATATGATCAATAAACGATGAAAGCCTATTATTTGTAATTGTTTTTTTATCAAAATCTATTAGAAAACTTAAGACGTAAAAACACGCTCAATATAACACATCATTTTTTTATTATATATTTACTTCTAATACCTACTTATGAATTTAAAAATAAAATAATTATGAAACCCAGACTACCTTACCTTATCATACTATTACTTGCTATTACTATTAGCGCCTGTTCTCCTGATGAAAATACCAGCATTGCACCAGAAGACACAAATGAATTTATATATAGTAATATAAGCTACCCTTTAACTTCTGCCATAATTAACAACGACAATAATGCTAACAGCCTTGGAATTCGTTTGTTTAACAAAACGAGTTCGCAAATCACTAGCAATGTAGATCTAGACGATATTGCCTATGTGTATTTTGACTTAGGTACTGAAAGCATACAGAATACCACTTATAATAACATTGAAAATTACGCCATTTCAATTAATGGATCTATTGTAGATAGCGAATTTAATCCTGGTACCATACTTCTGTCTAACAATGATCCAGATTCTGATGTCTTTGCACAATCTGGCTCTGTAACTATTACTAATTTCACCGCATATAATATTGTTTTTACGTTTACTTTTACTAGAACCGATGGACAAGTAATTACTGGACGTTATGATGGTAATTATTTAGCACCAAATGGCATCAATTAAACGTGAAATTAAAGACACTATCAACCTAACCGAAACACATATTGCGCCTAGTTTACCACACCCAATTCGATTACAAGAATATAGTGTTGGTCTTTTTAAGTCTGCATTAACGAAGTCAGCATTAAAGAAAGTACTTAAGAAAAACCACATAACGGTTAATGAGCACATAGCGACTTCGGCAACTCTCATAAATGGAGGTGAACACATCACCATTTCTATTCCGAAAGATATAAACCCAACTCACACACTCATTTTTCCGCTCACAGTGTTGTTTGAAGATGATTATTTAGCTGCACTACACAAACCTGCTGGTATTTTGGTGAGTGGTAATACGTTTAAAACCATGGCTAATGCCTTAGCCCAGAACATAAAGCGAAGTACACTTTATGATGCTGCAAGACCTCAGCCAGTGCATCGCTTAGATTTTGCAACTACGGGAATTTTATTAGTGGGAAAAACAAGCTCAAGCATTAGAGCTTTAAACCAAATTTTTGAAGCTAAAACCATTCATAAAACCTACTATGCTGTGACTATTGGAGATATGGAAGCAGAAGGTACAATTACATCTAACATTGATGATAAACCGTCACAGTCTCATTATAAAGTCTTAGAATCTGTAGCGTCTAAAAGATTTGGTACACTAAATCTAGTACGTCTAAAACCATTGACAGGCAGACGACATCAGTTGCGCAAACACCTTTATAGCATTAACCATCCCATACTTGGAGATAAAGACTATGGTATTGCAGATTTAATTTTGAAAGGCAAAGGCTTGTACTTACACGCTTATTCTTTAAGTTTTAATCATCCTTTTACAAATGAAACAATGCATTTAAAAGATGATTTCCCTAAACGCTTTAAAAAATTGTTTCCTTCTAAAATAGCAGAAATTATGGCTAATAATACTAGTCTCCATTAATGAGATAAAACCATCTTGTCTATTTTAATGCACTCTATAAGTATACTTATTTCATAAAAAAACTTAAAACATAGATTTACAAAGCGTTAGTTCTTTTGCGTTTAACCTTCGTTAATTACGATTAAATGCAAAAAACAAGGTTGAACACATCAAAAACCCACCTCAAACACTGATTGTTAATAACTTAAAAAAAACTAAATTTTTTTAATGTTTAATATTTCCTATTTTTAAAAAGCTATAAATCAACTAATTGACATATGTCAATAATAAAAATGGGGAAAACAAATGACAGCCAACGTACAAAACTTAAACGCTGAGCGCTATTCAAATGAAGTATTTGAATTATGGGCCAACCAACAAAATCTGAATAAATCTGAAGATTATTTATTAAAAAAATACATCACTGACACTTCTAAACATGTATTAGAAGCCGGAACAGGAGGCGGAAGACTTTCTTTTTATATTGAAGAAAAAGGATTTAATAATATTTCTGCATTTGATGTGGTACCTAATATGATAGCGCACGCCAAAAAACGAGCGAGCACCAATGACTCTAATATTAATTTTAGTATCTCTGATGCTGCTGTTTTAGAAAATTATGAAAGTAATTCCTTTGACTATTTAGTGTATCTGCAACAAGTACTGTGCTTTATAGATAAAAAAGATTTGTTTACTAATGCACTAAAGGAAGCTTATCGTGTTGCTAAAAAGGATGCTATTGCTATGTTTTCGTTTTTAGATTATGAATCTAAAATATATAATCCTGCTTTAAGTTCTTTCGTAAATGTATTAAGAAAACTGCGAAACGAAGAACAGTCTAGTCGTCATCTTCCTTGGCTAAAAATAAATAATGACATTAATTGGAAACTGTTTCATAAAAACCAACCCAAAACCTATTGGGTAAAACGCGCAGAAATAACGTCGTTACTAGAAGACATAGGTTTTTCTATTGAAGAAGTTAAAAATGCCAATCAGTTTTCAAAAAATACAGGTAAACGTAAAGGTATTCTTTATGTGGTGTGTAAAAAATAGCATAACACAACTAAAAACGTAAAATCAGATTGGTTTTTAACATTTTTTATTACCTTAAACCCTCTAACTAATCAAGTCGGTTTATGAAAAACGTTTTAGCAACCATAATTGGGTTTATTGTCGCATCTCTAACTGTTTACATTTTTGAATCATTTATAGGACATAATTTATTTCCATTACCAGAAGGTGCAAACCCTATGGATATGGAATGGATAACAAACAATATGGATAAAATCCCTATGGGTTCTAAGATATTTGTTGTTATTGGTCATTTTGCAGGTATTATAGCTGGTATGTTTGTTGCTGCTAAAATTTCTAAACAAAGCATGATCCCTTCTTATATTGTAGGTATACTTATGCTAGCAGCAACCATCTTCAATATTATTATGCTACCAAAAGAATTATGGTTTTCACTTTCTGATGGATTGCTAGCTATAGCTGGCTTCTTAATCGGGAAAACGCTGGCTCAAAAACAAATACAGAAAACTTAGTTAAGCAATTTTGTTATTGACGGATTGTAATAATTATTATAATGCTCAATCATAGCACTATAAATCAATAAGGATAAACGCATAAACTAAGTTATTAAGTGGCAGGCAAAATAAGTTTAAGGGATGCAATTTCAATTGGTATTGGAGGCATGGTTGGTGGAGGTATCTTCGCTGTACTTGGTTTAGCCGTTTCCATAGCACATGGAGGAACTCCAATCGCTTTTTTATTTGCAGGTCTATTGGCATTAATTACATCGTATAGTTATGTAAAACTATCCCTAAAATATCCTGACAGAGGCGGCACTGTTAAATTTATCAATCAAGGCTTTGGTGTTTCAATTTTTAGTGGAGCCATTAATAATTTACTTTGGGTAAGTTATATCATTATGCTCTCGTTGTACGCTTCTGCTTTTGGATCTTATGCACCTAACTTATTAGAACTAACACAAAACAAAACCATTGAATTTCATATTTATGCTAGTGCCATTATTATTCTGGCTACTGCGATAAATTACTACAGTATTACTATTGTTGGAAAAATAGAATCTTACGCGGTGATTATAAAACTGATTATTTTAATTGGTTTTATTGGAATTGGTGCTTATGGTCTTATTGGGAATCCCAATATGTCACAATTGGCAATTTCTAATTGGGAAACACCTGTACAATTATTTGCAGCAGGTATGGTGATTTTTGTGGCTTATGAAGGTTTTGAATTAATTGCCAACGCAGCTCCAGATATTGTAAATCCTAAAAAAAATATTCCACGTGCGTATTATTACTCCGTAATTTTTGTAATAATTCTATATATAATCATTGCCATTGTAACTGTAGGCTCACTTCCTTTTGATAAAATAGCAAAAGCCGAAGATTATGTTTTAGCAGAAGCGGCAAAACCCATGTTAGGAAAAATTGGATTTACTATCATTACCATTGCGGCTTTAATTTCTACATTTTCTGCCATTAATGCATCGTTGTATGGAGGCAGTCGTGTTAATTTTGAAATTGCCGAAGATGATGAATTACCACATCACTTTACATCTAAACTATGGAATCAACCCATTGGTTTACTTGTCACAGCGATTGCGACATTAATTTTAGTGAATATTTTAGATTTAGAAAGTATATCCACTGCCGGAAGTGTTGGGTTTATACTCATTTTTGGCATCGTTAATTTTGTGGGTTTTAAAACCGCTAAAGACACGAGTAGTAATAAAATAATTCCGTTAGTGGGTTGTACGCTTTGCGTATTAGCTTTGGTGACATTAATTAATCAACAGTACAAATCTAACCTTACAGGTGTGCTCGTTTCTGGGGCAATTATTGCTTTATGCTTTATTGTGGAATGGATGTATAAAACTTATGAAAAGAAAGCTTAATATAGCTTCAATAGTAAATTAGGATCAGGACAATTCTCTTTATAAAAGGCTAAATCGACTAGATTACTCACGCCTGGATAATCTCCGCTAAAATTTTGGATATCCTTTATAATTTGAAAATGTAAATGCGGAGGATAATCACCATTAACCTCAGCCGTTCCAAGTGTTGCGATTTGGTCTCCTTGGGTCACTTCTACTCCAACGTCTAAATTCTCAATAGATTCTAAACTAAGATGACCATAGAGTGTATAAAATTCAAATTCTTCAATGTGATGTTTCAAAACAATAGTTGGTCCGTAATCACCATAATTGGTATTGTTTTTAAAACTATGAATGGTTCCTGATAAAGGCGCAAAAATTGGAGTTTCGGCTTCTATCCAAAGATCCAATCCTAAATGAATGTTACGTTCCGTGTCAGAATTTGTTTGATTAAAATAATTACTACGTTGGTAAATCGCTCGTTTTTCTAGGTAACCTCCATAAGCGATTTTGGCATTGTTGGTGTTTATATGATTCCAGATGAATTTTTCTAAATCCTTAGAATTAGAAACATTAACAGCCTTTAATTCTGAATTATCAACGGATAAATCTAAAGGCATATATAATGCTTTTGGTATTGAAGGATCCACTAAAGGATGGACGTCAAGGGACTGTAAGAAACTTTCAAAAGAAGAAAATAGCATAAAAACAAAATTTCCATAAAAATAGGAAATCTATCTTATGGAAAACAGGAAGAGTAAACAGATTCTAAAAATGTTAGATTCAGTATTGGTTGCTGAGCAAAGCCAATGTATTAATTAATAATCACATTACTAAATTTGGCATTCACCATAATATTTCGGTTAGAACTTTGTCCATCTGGATAATTGCGAAGTGTTTTTTGTGTTGTTACTTTATTATTGTACCTAGAACGGTTGCCTTTAAAATAAAGGGTATAATCTATATCTTTTGGTAAATTAATAAGCGCATCGCTATTTTCTAAAACCAAATTGAGATTTTTAAAAGTGGCACTTAAATTGGAAATTGTTAAATCGCCAAAACTCCCATCAATAATAGCCGTGTCTATTAAATTACCTACCGTTACATTAGACGATTTAGAATTTAGCACTAAATTTTGAGCCGTTTTAATCTGAGCTTTATCCACAAAATTGAGATTTAAAGTCCCCAAATTCCAAGTATTCACCATTACCGGAGAATAGGATACATTGATGGAAGTCTCGCTTCCATCAATGTATTCTGCTACTAAAAATGAATGTGAAATATCACCTTTCATATTGTGTATTGCAGATGTTATTTTTAATTCACCATGTCTAATATTAGTCTTTAGTTTGGCTTTCTTAGGGATTTTAATTTTAATCACCTTTTTTATTTTACTATTGTTTCCCGATTCTAATCGCTTCATATAAACAGAAGTTCTTCTATCCGCTAGATGTTCATGTCGCTTGGCAAGTGCTTCCTGTCTTTTCTCTAAAGACTCACCTCTTTTCTCCATAGCTTCTGCCCGTTTTTCCATTTGTTTCTCCAAGCGCTCTCCCCAAACTTCCATTTTTTCTTCCCATTCTTTTCCGAATTTTTCACCAAATTCCTCACCCCATTTCTCTATATCCTTACCGTACTTTTCTCCAAATTTCTCTCCCCATTTCTCCATATCCTTCGCCCATTTACCTTCAAAGCGTTTGGCATAGTCTTCTCCCCATTTTTTCATTTTTTCTTGGTAACCCGATTCCCCAAACTTCCGTGCCCAGTCTTCCATTTTTTTCTGAAATTCTTTTCCACCTTGCTTTTCATACTTTTTACTCCATTCTGCTAAGTACTTTTCACCATCTTTTTGGTAACGGTCATAATCAAATTCTATAGTAGTTACTCCTTTTGGTAAGGTTGGTAACTTTGGCATCACTGGCATGTCGGGCATCTCTGGTACCATTGGCATTTCTACTAGTTCTGGTAGCATTGGCATCATTGGCATTTCTGGCATTTCTGGTAATTCGATTAATTGGTACTCTAATTCTTTTAAGGCATTAGAATATTCTGAATGCGGAAATAATGCAGAACTGCTTCCTCCTGTTGAAGATATAAGCACGCTGTTACTTGAGCCTTCTACTTTTAAATTCCAGTTTTCTAAAGCGTCTTTTAATTCGGCATCAGATAATTTATCGCCTTCAATATAAGCCTCAACGCCTACCACATCTTTGTTCCATGTATCTATTTCTATCTCTACATAACTAGTATTTAAATCGACAACGACCTCTTTGTTCACTTTGATCGATTGCGATGTTTTAGTCATCTTTTTTTGTGCAAAACCCAATGTGGTTATTAGGCACATTACTAAAATTCTAATGTTGTTCATAATTCTTGATTTTTAGAAATACCCAGAACAACTGAGTAAATTCTGTTCGTTTTTTGATTTGATTGATTGATTTTATACAACTTTAAATACAATGTTTTTCTAAACACGTTCTTCAGAAAAGGCATCGTCATTAAACTCTTGTAATTTATCTTTTAGTCGCATGACTAAATTGAGTCTAAATTTTAAATTATTAATTAAGGCATCTAAAGTGGCTTCATTGGGGCCATTGGTATTTAACTCAATGGTTAGTGTTTTGTATTCATCATTTAACTCTTTTAGCCGTTCCACATAACCATCAAATAATTCCTTATTCTCTGGGGTGAGTTGTACTTTAGATAATTCTAAATTAATACTGGCCAAATAATAATCTTCCACCTTTTTTAAATCTGGTGAAACATCTCCTAAGGATTTCATTTCGGTATTAACAACCTTTATTGGTTTTTCCGATGCTACAGGAAGCTTTAAATACTGATAGCCACCATAACCTAAACCTAACAGCAACACAACACTTGCAGCGATATTTAAAATCTTTAATCTGCTGGCTGATTTTTGCTCCTTTGGAAATTCATTTTCTAATTTTTGAAGAAAACGTGCTTCATGACCTTTAGACATTTTTATATGTTGATCTTTTTGGTCTTCTTCAAATAAATTTCTAAGATCTTGTCCCATTCTTTTTTAATTTTAAGGCGTTCTTTAATTTTTGTTTTCCTCTAGATAACTGTGTCCGCGATGCGATTTCAGAAATATTCAAAATTTCAGCTATTTCTTTATGGTCGTAACCCTCTATTAAATACAATAACACCACAAATTTGTATTTATCAGGCAAGGTTTCTATCGCTCGTTTTACATCTTCAACTGTAATATCGTCTTCAACAGTCCAATCATCTTCGTTATTATCTTCAATAACATTCAAATGATACGCTTCTAATTCAACTATGCGCTGTTTTTTCGACTTTAAAACATCAATACATTTATTAATAACAATCCGTTTTAGCCAAGCTCCAAAACTAACTTCAGCTTTAAAATGCTCTAATTTTGAAAATGCATTTATAAACGCTTCTTGTACCACATCTTCTGCTTCCATCGTATCTTTTACAAATCGAAGTGCCACGATAAGCATGCCGTCACAGTATTGATTGTACAATTGCATCTGCGCTTGTCTATCATTCTGTTTGCATTTTTCAACAATATGAATTTGAAACGTACTGATTTTGGTTCTGTTTTTTGATTGGTTACACATTAAAGACGACACAAAAATTGAAGTGTTGCAAGAATCGTCAATAAAAAATTCAATTTTATAAGATTTACATAAAATTCAACGTTTGACATCTATAAAGTTAGGGATTTGAATTATCTTTAAATCTTGAATGCATAAGTTTGTATTCTAAATTTTTAACCCGAATTATTTAAGATTAACAACTATGTTAAAACGCCTCCTTATTTTCTTATCCATTTTAGCTTTAGGCTTGCTATTATATTCTGCATTTGTTGAAAATATTTTTTCACCTCGTTTAAGCCCGAAAGATTCAGCTGAAATTACACTTAACGATTTAAACTTAAAGGTAGAATACAATAGACCATCAAAACGTGAACGTATTGTTTTTGGAGCACTTGTACCTTTTGAAAAAGTATGGAGAACTGGGGCAAACGAAGCTACCACTTTTGAGACTAACAAAGATTTGATAATAGAAGGTATCCTTTTAAAAAAAGGAAAATATACCATTTGGACTGTTCCTATGGAACAATCATGGAAAGTCATGTTTAACACTAAACAGTATGATTGGGGTGTTAATGAAAAAATGGAGCCTATGTGGGATCCTAACTACGATGCCTTAGAGATTGAAGTTCCAACACAACAATTAGACGAAACAGTAGAAAAATTCACCATCGCTTTTGATAATAAAACAGGGAACTTAAAATTAACTATGGCTTGGGACAATACCTTAATTGAAGTGCCCATAGAAGAGCGTTCTAATACAAAATCTTAACCTTTTTACAACTTTATTAATAAAAAAGTGGCTAAGACCAATAAAACATATCAATCTGCTTTACAAGAACAAGATGGTGTTGAATCTCCTGATAGTTTAAGTGCCAACGTTGCTAAAATCATAAAAGCAAATCGTAAAAAACAACCTTCAGTAAAAGATTTAGTTTCGGGTATTACTTCAGGAAATATAACAGCTTTAAGTAGAGCTATTACCTTAATTGAAAGTACAAATCCTACACATTCAAAAAAAGCAAACGAAATAATTACCAAATGTTTACCCTATGCCAATAAATCTATAAGAATAGGTATTACTGGAGTGCCTGGTGTAGGCAAAAGCACCTTTATTGAAGCTTTTGGAATTCATTTAACGACTTTAAATAAAAAAGTTGCAGTCTTAGCTGTTGACCCAAGTAGTAGCTTAAGTAGAGGTAGTATTTTAGGTGACAAAACCCGAATGGAAGATTTGGTAAAAAACCAAAATGCATTTATAAGACCCTCACCTTCTGGTGATTCTTTAGGTGGTGTAGCTAGGAAAACACGTGAGACTATAATTTTATGTGAAGCTGCCGGTTTTGACACTATTATAATTGAAACCGTTGGTGTAGGACAAAGTGAAACAGCCGTTCACAGTATGGTAGACTTCTTTTTATTATTAAAATTAGCAGGAGCTGGAGATGAGCTGCAAGGTATTAAACGCGGTATTATAGAAATGGCAGATGCCATAGTAATTAATAAAGCGGATGGAGAAAACATAAAAGCCGCAAAATCTGCAAAAGTAGAATTTAATAGAGCATTGCATTTATATCCTGCAAAAGCCTCGGATTGGTCGCCAAAAGTATCTTTATGTAGTGCTCTTAAACGTGAAGGCATCTCTGATGTTTGGACTATGATTGAAGATTACACCAAAACGACTTCAGAAAACCAATATTTTGAAACTAACAGAAATAATCAAAATAAATTTTGGTTACTCCAAACTATAGAAGACCGTTTAAAATCTAAGTTTTATAATTCAGCTAAGATAAAAGTTGAATTACCAATGCAAATCGCTTTAGTTGAAACAGGAAAAACAACGCCTTTCGCTGCCGCTGAATACTTACTTTCACTTTAGAGCAAAATAGAAAAGGTTTTTGTTTTAACTTAGATTACAAAACGAAGAAATAAGCTTACAAAGTCGGAATTAACGCATATATCTTTTAATAAGATAATTGTGCAACTTATAAAACCCAAAACCAGATAAAGCTCCAAAAGTTAAACCACATAACAGATCTAACGGATAATGTACTCCAACATAAATGCGACTATAAGCCACAACTAAACTCCAAAGTATTAAAACATATATAAGATTCTTAAAATAAGGTTTTAATATTAGACCAGCGAAAATCGCAGCAGCCATGGAATTGGAGGCATGTCCTGAGAAAAAGCCATATAAACCACAACGAGGCGCTATAAAACGTGTAAAGTCCATCACTCCTTCTGCTCTACAAGGCCTTGGACGCTGAAAAGTATACTTAAAAAGATTCGTGATTTGATCGGTAAATGTGATCATAGCAGCAATAACAAAGACCATTAATAGCAATGTTTTCCAGCCGTATTTTTTAAAAATCACATATAATAATAGAGCATACAACGGAATAAAAGTTAGCTTATTGGTTATAACTAACCATAAACCATCCCAAGACTCAGACCCTAAATTATTAAGGAACAAGAAAAGTTCTTCATCGTATTGTATAAGTTGGTCTAGCATTACTCGTCGTATCTCGCAATTTCTCTATCGTAGAAATCTGTTGCTTGTTGAATGTAGTTCTCAGTTTCCGTTTCTAATTCTTTTTCATCGTGCTGATCGAATTCTTCAAACCATTCTACCTCATCATTTTCAAGATTAATAATAAAACGAGGAAATTCTGTATGTATAATAAATATGGCATTAGGATAATCTGTATTGTCTCCTAATATAAATTTTGGTAGTTCCATTTTTTTTGAATTGTGTATTTAAAAACCCGAAGCTTTCCGAATTTAAGTTACAAATATATAGATTTTGAATGAGCTACTCGACTAATATTAAAATATCAAAACACCAATAAAAATCACCCGTTAGTTAGATGATTTAACTATAAGTTTCTTAGTCAGCAAATTAAATCTAATAAACAAGAGAATAGCGGCTACAGTTAATCCTGCAATTAATCCAATCCAAATACCAAGACTTCCATAAGCTTCTGCTTTCCCTAAATAATAACTAATAGGAAAACCTACAACCCAATACGAAATAAAAGTAATTATGGTTGGAATTTTTACGTCTTGTAAACCACGTAAAGCGCCAAGTGCAATAACTTGAAGACTATCACTTATCTGAAAAACAGCTGCTGTTAATAATAATGTAGCTGCAATCTTTACGACTTCTGCTGTATCTACTGCATTTTCAGGATCATCTAAATCGACATACAAATCAGGAAGCATTTGATGAAACGCCACAAAGAGTAAGGCAAAAATCACCGCAAAAATAAAACCGACTAAGAATATAGATTCTGCTATACGCTTTAAAGCTTTAAAATCTTTTAATCCTTTTTGATTTCCTACCCTAACCATAGCAGCAACGCTCAATCCTGTTGCCACCATAAAAGTCATTGAGGATAAATTTAATGCAATTTGATTAGCTGCTTGAGCATTTGCCCCCAATGTTCCACTTAACCATATAGCTGCCGTAAAAATACCAACTTCAAAAAACATTTGCATAGCACTTGGCAGTCCTAGATTGCTTAGTTTTTTAATAGGCTGTTTACTTAATTGAAAGAACTTTAGATTAGTCACATACGCTTTCGATTTTTCGCGTTTAGCTAGTAACCACCATAAATAAGCTACCATAACAAAACGAGAAACTAAGGTTCCAACTGCGGCTCCAACTATACCCATTTCAGGAAAACCAAACTTTCCAAAAATCAACACATAATTAATAGCGACGTTTAATAAATTGGCAACTATTGTAGCATACATAGGGTATTTGGTTAGCGACAAACCATCACTAAATTGCTTAAATGCCTGAAAAATGATTAATGGCACTAAAGAAAATGCCACCAAGTCTAAATAAGGAATAGCCAAATTCACGACTTCTTCTGGCTGATCCATAATATACATCAAAGGTTTAGCAAATAATAAGATGCCAAATAAAATCAATCCTAAAACTGTACAAAGAAAAAGGCCATGTTTAAACACTGACTTTCCTTTTTCAAAATTTCCTTCAGTATCAGCTTCTGCCACTAAAGGTGTAATGGCTGTGGAAAAACCAATTCCTATAGACATGGCAATAAAAATAAAGCTGTTACCTAAAGATACTGCTGCTAATTCTGCTGCACCTAATTGGCCTACCATGATATTGTCTATAAAGCTCACAAAGGTATGACCAAGCATACCCAACATCACAGGAGATGCGAGTTTAAGATTGTATCTAAATTCTTTAGTGTAGTTGCTTAAAACCATGGCGCAAAAGTAATACTTCCATTTAGTTTTAAGAATGAATAATTTGGTAAATGATAAGGGGCTTTTAAAATTTTAACAGGTCTTTATGACTCTCAAAATAAAAGGTTATTAATCAATTCTTTTAGCTTGTGTTAAAAAAGATAAACCTTGCTGACCAGACGTAGAAGTCATCACTCCTTCAAAAATGGGTTCAGGGCAATTTTTAGGTGTTTTCCAATCAAAAATAAAATTACCACCTGTACCACCTGCATCATCTACTTCGTTGATAATAATATCTATGGTTTCCATAGGAGTTAAATAAGCAGGTTTGTCAATATACGTTTTTAACAAGGTGCCATGTGTATCATAATAGTCGATTTTAGACAAATAAATAGTGTCTTTAGCACTTGTATTTCTTATACTTATCATCGCTGTAAGATTATACGTTTTGTGCTGTGAATAACTATAGATTTGAGAATAAACAGACAAATATGATTTCCCCACTTCTAACGAATCTGAAGGTTTTATAGTGGCTTCTCTGGCGTTCCAATTAACTTTTTCATATTCTTCCTTACCTAAAATATCATTGCAAGAGTAAAAACCAAAAAGCACTATAAGTAAAGTTATTATTTTTTTCATGATGTGATATTTGATATATGATAGGTTATAAAATAATAGATTGGAAGTTAATTTAATTATAGCGATAAATTTTAAAACTGCAAATAAAAATTAAATAATATTAGTTACGAAGCTAAAGTGAAATACCAATCTTAACCTATTAAAGCTTGATTAAGTATTTCTTTTACATCACTTAAGCTATCTTCATTATCTAATAGAAGCACTAGAGTATCATTAGCTTCAATAACTGTAGAACCTCCCGGACGCACAAACTTATCATTACGCTTAATCATTACAATAAATGCAGACTTAGGAAAATGTAAATCTATAATTCGTTTGTCTACCGCAAAACTATTAGGTGGTATTAAGATTTCTTCCATTGCTGATTTAGGCAAGTTAAGAATATAACGATCATTCTCTGCAATAGGTTTTACTTCTTCTGGCAACGCCACATTTAGCCATTTTGCAAAAAGCGATAAGGTTGTTCCTTGAATTAAAACAGAGGTTACAGAAATAAAGAAGACAATATTAAATATCATATTGGCTTTATCAATGCCTGCCAAAAGCGGATAGGTGGCAAACACTATAGGAACGGCACCACGTAACCCCACCCACGAGATATAAAACCGTCTTCTCATTTTCATTTTAAAAAAGATGAGACTTATAAATACCGCAACTGGTCGTGCAACAAGAATTAAGAATACTGAAATTAACAATCCTATGCCCATATAAGGAATAATATGCGACGGAAAAACAAGTAAGCCTAAGGTAAGGAATAATACAATTTGCATTAACCATGCTATCCCATCAAACATTTTAAGAATTGTAGATTTATGGATTAAATCTTGGTTTCCTAAATACACTGCACATATATAAATGGCGAGAAATCCATTTCCTCCAACAAAATCAGTTGCAGAAAATGTAATAAACATTAGCGCAATTACCAAAACAGGATAAAGCCCTTCAAAACCTAATTTAATTCTATTGATAATAATCTTACTCAATTTACCAAAGGCAAAACCAGCAATACCACCTAAGATCATTTGCTGAAAAAACATTAGAACCATGGTAAAAACACTCTGGTCTTGATTAATAACTAAACTTAAACAAGCCAACGTTAATACATAAGCCATGGGATCATTACTTCCACTTTCTAACTCTAATGTTGGTCTTAAATTTGTTTTTAATGCTAAGTTTTTGGAACGCAAAATAGAAAAAACAGCTGCTGCATCTGTAGAAGACACAATAGATCCCAACAACAAACTTTCATAAATAGTAAAATCGGTAACAAACCAAACAAAGACACCAAGAGTTGCTGCGGTAAGAAATACTCCTAGAGTAGACAACACCAAACCTTCTTTAAGAATGGGTTTTATGGCTTTAAAATTGGTATCTAGACCACCAGAAAACAATATAAAGTTAAGAGAGACAATACCTATAAACTGTGCTAATTTAGGATCATCAAAACGAATACCACCAATACCGTCTGAACCGGCTAACATCCCTATTGCTAAAAAAAGTATTAATGTTGGTACTCCAAATTTATAAGATGTTTTTCCTACTATAATACTTATAAAAAGTAAAAGAGAACCTATTAAGAGGATGTTTTCAGTGGTTAAATTCATACGCTACTAGTTAAAATTAGTAAGCACAAATTTAGGTTTTTTATTAAAAAAAAATAAGTAATTAAGCGTTTTAAAATGTAGTAGTTCAATAATTTATCAACTTAAAAAAAACAAGGTTAAATTCAACAATTTTAATAATATTAAACCACTTTAATTATGAGACTTATAGCTGTTTAAGCGTGTTTAATTTAAAAACTATAATGCACTTAACATTTTCTTGGCTTCCTCAAACTCACTTATCATATCATCAACAATTGCTGCCACAGGTTTTACATCATGAATTAAACCTGCTATTTGGCCTATCTCAAGCTCTCCATCTTCTAAATCTCCTTCAAACATACCGCGTTTGGCTCTAGCTCTACCTAATAATTCTTTAAGTTGCTCTGGTGTTGGGCTCGTTTTATAAAGTTCTTGTAGCTCGTTATAGAATTTATTCTTTATTAATCTCACAGGAGCTAATTCTTTTAAAGTAAGCTGCGTGTCTCCCTCTTTAGCATCAACTACAACTTGTTTAAATGCTTGGTGTGCTGAAGATTCTTCACTCGCTACAAATCGGCTACCCACTTGTACTCCATCAGCACCTAGCACCATACAAGCTAACATGGCTTTTCCTGTGGCGATACCTCCTGCTGCAATTAACGGAATTTGAAGTTGCTCTTTTACCATTGGAATCAACGTCAAAGTCGTAGTTTCATCTCTTCCATTGTGTCCTCCCGCTTCAAAACCTTCGGCTACAATGGCATCTACTCCTGCTTCTTGTGCTTTTAATGCAAACTTCACACTACTAACCACGTGCACCACTGTAATACCTTTGTCTTGTAACCATTTGGTCCAAGTCTTTGGATTTCCTGCAGAAGTAAAGACAACTTTTACACCTTCTTCAACAATAATATCCATGATTTCCTGAACATTTGGATATAACATTGGTACATTAACACCAAATGGTTGATCTGTTGCAGCTTTACATTTTTGTATGTGTTCTCGTAAAACATCTGGATACATAGAACCTGCGCCAATTAAACCTAAGATTCCTGAATTACTTGCTGCAGATGCTAATTTCCAGCCGCTATTCCAAATCATTCCCGCTTGAATAATTGGATATTTTATATTGAATAGTGATGTGATTCTATTTGCCATATTCTAAAATTATATCTGTTATAATAGTGTATAAATTTCGGTAATTCAAGTGAATTTCACGATTGAAATTGAGGTTAATTTTTATTATATCACAGGAATTGTAGTCCACACAGTTCTCGATACAATTTCTCATACCTCAAAATCACTTAAACTGACATTAATTATGACTTTGACCTTTAATGAACTTAACTGTTTTAGAATTATTTGTTGTAGCCAATTTAATGAAATAAATCCCTGAAGCTAAATCTGATACATTGACAAAACTTAAATCTTTAGTTATCCATTGATTCAAAACCTCTTGACCCAATTGATTATAAATTGACACTTCTAATTGATTTACAGTAGAAGGTATTTTAATATTAAGTCTTGTTTCTACTGGATTTGGATAAAAACTAAAGTTTTCAATTTGAGATTTATCTATAGATAAGGCATTACTTAGGGCTAAATCTAAATCTGGTATCCCATAGCCTAAAAAATCATCAGGTGTATTAAATTGTGATGCAGATTGCCTAACATAATCCATAATTTCTGTAGGTGAAGCATCTGGAATGGCTTGCCATAATGACGCAATACCTCCACAAAGAATAGGTCCACTAAAAGAAGTCCCATTATTTTGAACAATACTATTAAACTCATTTATAACATAAGCAGCTCCACCTCTAGCCACTACATCTGGTTTTTGATAACCTATTTGTGCTGCTCCTCCTTGTGAACTAAAAGCTACATAGTCGCCATTTTCATCTACAGCTCCAATAGACAACACAGCTGGAGAGTCGCCAGGAGACCCAACGGTTTGCCAATCTGTTGCGCCAGAGTTACCTGCACTTACCACAACTAAGATTCCTTTTTCTACGGCAATAGCAGCTCCTTTAGCAATAAAGGTGACTTGCCCATTCATATCTGCGGGAGTATAATCGTAATTAGGATTGTCAAACATACGATACCCTAGAGATGTATTAATCATATCTACACCTAAACTATCTGCGCGCTCAGCTGCTTCTACCCAATAACTTTCTTCTACAGGATTTTCACTTCCAGAATCTTCTGTTCTAAATAAATAATAAGAAGCATCTGGCGCTGTTCCTACAAACTGATCTTGAATAAAACCAGCCATAGTACTCAATACTTTTGTACCGTGATTACTACCTGTAAATGCATATATTTCTGAGGTTCTATCTACAAAATCATAACCATCTAACAAATCATTGTTATCTCGTAACCGCTGAAATGCCCCCATAGTATTTGCATTGGGGAAGCCAGAATCCATAACAGCAATAGTTATACCTTCTCCTGTAAAATCCGCTAAATGAAGATTATCGACATTAATCATTTCTACTTGATTTTGAGTATCTCCATAAGTAAATGCAATTGTTTCTTCTTCAATTTCGGTCTTATTTAGGCTTGTATAACTTCGTGATGCAGAATTCAAATTATGATCTGCAAAATCTATACGTTCTACAAACGTTAGACTACTTAAAGCATTTATAGCTTCTTCTGTTCCTCTAACATGAACCGCATTAAACCATTTCGATTTTGCTAAGGCTGTAATTCCTGTTTGGGCTTTTATATCTGAAATATAAGTTTCATTTACGGGCACATCACGTTCGTCAATAGCCACATTATGATTTTGTTTTCTATCTATTGCTTTTTGAGTGAGTATACTAATTGGGTTTGCTATTGAAGCGGCAACGTTTGGTTTATCTGTGAAATAAACCCATGCATCTTGTTGCGCAAAACTGTTAGCGATAACCACTAAACATAGAAGTGTAAAAATCTTTTTCATAGGACCATTAATTATTGAACTTAAAAATATAGTTATTAGTGAACTATCTTATGGTTAAAAACACAAATTGTTCAATCATAAACACCTAAATACATCAACTGTAATTTAGGAAATAACTCCCGAACCTAGTAATTCATCTTCCAAATACCAAGCAACAAATTGACCTTCGGTAATTGCAGACTGCTTATTTTCAAACTCTACATACATACCAGAATTAACCTTATATAAGGTGGCCTTTTCTAAATTTTGTCTATAGCGAATTCTAGCCATTACAGACATTGTTTCACCGTCCTTTAAAGCTAAATCTTCTCTAACCCAATGCAGTTCTTCATTGGTAACAAACAACACATTTCTGTATAAACCAGGATGTTGTTTACCTTGACCTGTATATATTATATTTTCTTTAACGTCAGTATCAATTACAAATAAAGGCTCTACAGTACCTCCAACGCCCAAACCTTTTCGTTGACCTTTAGTAAAATAATGTGCTCCTTGATGCTTGCCAACTACTGTTCCATCTGTTAAATGATATGTTGGTTTTTTAGATAAGAATTCTAATTCATTCTCTTTAGAATCAAATTGCGGTAAAACTTGACTATACATTTCAAACGTATCTGCCACCTCAACAATATGCCCCTCTTTTGGTTTTAGTTGCTGTTGCAAAAACTCTGGCAATCTTACTTTTCCTATAAAACATAAACCTTGAGAATCTTTCTTTTCGGCTGTTATTAAACCTTGAGCTTTGGCTATTGCTCTTACTTCTGGTTTTTGTAATTCTCCAATAGGAAATAATGCTTTTGCCAATTGCTGTTGTGATAATTGACAAAGAAAATACGATTGGTCTTTATTATCATCTGCTCCAGCTAACAACTGATGGATTTGTTTTCCGTCTTTTTCAATCGTGCCTTTTCTACAATAATGCCCCGTTGCCACGTAATCTGCACCTAATTCTAAAGCGATATCCATAAAGACATCAAACTTTATTTCACGGTTGCAAAGGACATCAGGATTTGGTGTGCGTCCTTTTTCATATTCATTAAACATATAATCTACAATACGTTCTTTGTATTGCACGCTTAAATCGACCGTTTGAAAAGGAATACCTAATTTATCTGCCACAAGCATGGCATCGTTACTATCTTCTAACCAAGGACATTCGTCTGAAATGGTTACGGAATCATCATGCCAATTTTTCATAAACAGACCTATAACCTCATAACCTTGCGCTTTTAAAAGATAGGCTGCAACACTAGAATCTACTCCTCCCGAAAGTCCTACAATGACTCTTTTCATATTAATTACCTGCAAAAGCAAGTATCTCTTTTTAATTAATAACTAGATGCTTTTTTAAACATCCCTCCAGTCCTTTTAAGAGGACAACCTAAAACACTAACATTATAATAATGATACTATTTTAGTTCGAAAAACTTCGGCAAAATTACAAAATAAAAAAGGCAATCCTATTAAGATTGCCATTCTGAAATTCTATACATTATATAGTTATAAACTATTCTTTCTTGTATAACACTTCTTGTGTGGTGTGGTCTATTTTTTTTGTAAGCTTACCATCTTTATAATATTTCCAAATGCCTTTTTTCTGGCTTTTAATATAATTACCTTCTGAAGTTATATTACCATTAGCATCATAATTAATGGTTTTACCTTCTAAATGATCGTCTTTATAATGTGTATGCCTTAACAATACATTCTTTTCTGAAAACCATTTTGATTCTCCATGTAATAAGCCATTTTTATAATGGGCACTTTCTGCTACCAATCCATTTTTAAAATAAACAAAGCGCTCACCTTCTAGTAACCCGTTTTCATTATAATTTTCAACAATCATTTTGGCCGAGGAGTTTTTATGGTAAAACGTCCATGTACCAATAAATCGTTTACCATTCATTTTACCTTCACTAATCACTTTTTTAGTTGAAGCTAAAAAAGTAACATCTGCAATACTGTCTTTTTCATTAAAAACTTTTATAGCACTCAAAACACTTTTTCCTGCAGATAACGTATAGTATTTAAATGAGTCAATTTCTTTACCATGCTTAAATACCCCTTCATAACGTTTTTGATCTGTGTTATGATAGTTTTTAGTCCAAATACCGTGTCGTAGCCCGTCTTTATCAAATTGATTCACTGGATTTTGAGCATAGACAGATGTTAAAAATAGTGTTAAAGTGAAAATCGTAAAAACTTTTTGTTTAATCATTTCGTATTTTTGTTAAACAAACTGATATAAGTTTGCAATGTTGAACAATATAAAACTCAAAACAATGAAAATTATTTCAAAAAACTTCAAATTACTTACAGTATTTCTATTAGTTGTAGGTATTACTGCTTGTAGTGATGATGATGACAATGGGACATCACCAACGCCAACAACAGTGGTTGACATCGCCATAGAAAACAATTTAACGTCTTTAGCTGCAGCATTGCAGGCAACAGACTTAGTCACAACCTTACAAGGTGAAGGTCCTTTTACTGTATTTGCCCCTAGTAATGATGCATTTGCACAATTACTATCGGAAACTGGTTTAGATCTAGACAACTTGTCTACAGCTGAAAAAGCCTTAGTTAAAAACATTTTATTAAACCATGTTATTATTGGTAGCACTCTAACATCTACAAACTTAGTTGATGCTGAATCTGGTTATACCAATACTGCAGCAACAGGGCCTAATGAGGCAAATTTAAGTTTATACTTTACCACCTCTAATGGAGTGATGTTGAATGGATCTTCAACAGTTACAAATGCAGATAATGTTGCAAGCAATGGAATTGTACACATTGTTGATGAAGTCATTGGCTTACCTACAATCGCAACCTTTGCGACTACTAATCCTGCTTTATCAAATTTAGTGGCAGCATTAGAATTAGCTGATTCGGGTACACCAACAGTACCATACATTGCTACAGTATCTGATGCTACTGCTGGACCGTTTACAGTATTTGCACCAACTAACGATGCTTTCTCTAATTTATTAGTAGAATTAGATCCTTCAGGAAATACTGCTCTTGCAGATTTAGATCCTGCAACAGTTGACGCTGTATTAACCTATCATATCGTTAGTGGCAACATACAATCTAGCGGTTTACCAAACGGAGCGGTTATGACATTAGGCGGTGAAATTACTGCTGATAATTCTGCATTTACTTTAACGGACTCTAATAACCGCGTCAGTAATATTGTTACTAGTTTAGTAGACATCCAATCTATGAATGGTGTTGTACATGTTATTGACATGGTGCTTTTACCAATGCAATAAATAAAATAATGAGGCATATAACCTCACAACTTTTTAGGTTGATTAATTAGTTAAGAGGCTCAAACTGTAAAAGGTTTGGGTCTTTTTTTATTACCCTATTTAAGAAAAGATAAATACAGCATTAAGTTAGATTAAGACAATCTACAATCCCCTTGTATCTGCATCCTTAGAAACGTTGTTTTCTGCGCGTTAAAATCATTTAATAAAATAGCCTCAACAAAAATGTTGAGGCTATAATTTAATTATTAGTATTTAGACAAAAATGATTATTTCTTTTTGCCTTTTTGTTGTGCTTGTTTTTGTTGCTCTGCTTGCTCCATCATCTCTGCCATTTTCTTTTGAAACTTGTTTTGTTTCTTAGGCTTTGTTTTACTTACTTCAATCTTAGCTAGCACTTTTTCTTCATCAATAATATAATTTTTGATTACTAACATAATACCAATACTAATTAAGTTAGAGATAAAGTAATATAAACTTAATCCAGAAGCATAGTTATTAAAGAATACCAACATTAAAAGTGGAGAGAAGTAAATCATATACTTCATCATTTTTGCCATATCTGGCATCCCTTCTTGAGTTGGCTGTGTTGCCATTTGCTGACCTGTTGTCATTTTCATATAGAAGAAAATAGCAATAGCAGCTAAAATTGGAAATAAACTAACATGACTACCATAAAAAGGAATATGAAATGGTAAGTCTAAAATAGAATCGTAAGAACTTAAATCTTTAGCCCATAAAAACGGTTGCTGTCTTAAATCGAAAGCTGATGGGAAAAATTGAAACAAGGCATAAAACACAGGGATTTGCATTAGACCAGGCAAACAACCACTTAGCGGACTGGCACCTGCTCGACTTTGAATAGCCATAGTTTCTTGCTGTGCTTTTAATTTGTTGTCTTTGTACTTTTCTCTAACAGCATCTAATTCTGGCTTTAAAATTTTCATTTTAGCCTGAGACAAAAATTGTTTGTATTGTACAAATGACAGTACTATTTTAGTTAAAATAGTCATAACTACAATAGCAATTCCATAAGGAAGGAAACTACCTAAAAATGAAAATAAAGGCATAAAGATATAGCGGTTTATCCACCCAAAAATGCCCCAACCAAATGGTACAATTTCATCTAAATTTCTACCATAGTCGTTTAAAACCTTAAAATCACTTGGTCCAAAATAAAAGTCCATAGGTTGATTTATCTCACCACCTTGGTATGCTAATGGAATTTTAGATGAAAATTGTTTTGTAAAAACAGTATCTATTTCCTCATCTTCAACTAAATCTTCAGCTTCTATTCTTGCCCTTTTAAAAGCTTTATCTGTTAATAAAACAGAAGTAAAGAAATGTTGTTTGTAACCAATCCAAGTGACATCTTCTAAATCCTCTTCGGTATCTCTTGCACCTGTATAATCTGGTTTACCGTTTTCGTGCTCGTAATGAATATCTGTATATCTATTCTCGTAACTGATACTTTTTGCATGACGGTACGCTTTTAAATCCCAATTGAGTTCTAAAGGTTGTGATGTATTAAAAACTCCACTTAACCCTTGAGATTTAACTGAGAAATCAATCATATAGTCATTTGGTTTCAACTCATAACGGTATTCTAAAAATGCCGTTTCAGAAACTTTAAGTTTCATAGACACAACGGTATGGTCTCCGCTTTTAGTTACACTAGGTTGAAATGGTAAATCTTTAGAATTGAATGTACGATTATCCGATGTACCAAAGGTGATATTAAAAGCACTATTACCATCCTTAATTAAATAAATTGGCACCGAATCATAGTCTACAAAATTCTTCAGCTTTACTTCTGCTAAATAACCACCTTTTCTGTTAAATTTTAGTTCAAAAACATCTGTATTAACGGTTGTTATTGCTTCTCCTGGCACTGTTAAAGCATAAGATAATGCTCCTAATTTACTTTGAGCAGCAACAAGCTGTGTTGAATCTAAAACCTGAGAAGTTCCATAATCTTCTGAAGTGGTAACCAAAGTTTCAGTTTGCTTACTGCTGTTCTTCTCAGCTTCCAATTTTTCTTGCTCTGCTTTTTTCTGTGCTTCGAGCTCTTCTGGAGTGGGCTGATTTTGGTACATCATAAATACCAAAATTCCGAATATGAGGATAAAACCTATTATAGATTTAATATCGAATTTTTTTTCTTCCATGTTTATTTTTCAGTTTTAGACCCGTAAGGTTAGAGAAACCCAACAGGTCTTGTATGGTAACAATTGCATAACTCAAATAGTTATCCAAAATCTATTTTGCGCCAAAGTGGCACATTTTTTTATTATTTTTTCTTTTTATATTTTAATGTTGCAGCCACAAAAGCGACAAATAATGGATGTGGATTTTTCACTGTACTCTTATACTCTGGATGGTACTGAACACCAACAAACCAATTGTTTTCTGGTATTTCTACAATTTCTACTAAGCCCGTTTCTGGATTAAAACCTGTAGCTTTCATACCAGACTTTTCAAATTGAGCTTTATAATCGCTATTAAACTCAAAACGATGTCTGTGTCTTTCTGTAATCGTTTCGGTTTTATATACCTTATAAGCAATACTATCTTTTTCTAGATTACAATCCCAAGTACCTAAACGCATAGTACCTCCTTTATTAACCACATCTTTTTGTGACGCCATTAAATTAATTACAGGATCTGGAGTTTGCTCATCCATTTCTACAGAATTCGCGTCTTTAAGATTTAGTACGTTTCTAGCATATTCTATAACGGCCATTTGCATACCTAAACAAATACCTAAAAAAGGAATATTTTGTTCACGTACAAAACGTACCGCTTCAATTTTACCTTCAATACCACGTTCGCCAAATCCAGGTGCAACTAAAACACCATCCAAATGACCTAGCTTAAAGTCAATATTACTCTTAGATAAATATTCTGAATGAATAGGCTCTACATTAACCTTAACTTCATTTTCTGCTCCAGCATGAATAAATGACTCTAAAATAGATTTATAAGAATCCTGAAGCTCTACATATTTTCCAATTAAACCAATAGTAACTTCGCTTTTAGGATTTTTATGACGTTTTAAAAATTCATTCCAACGTTTCAAATCTGGCACATCACTTTTGAGTTGTAGCTGATTTAAAACAACTTTATCCAAACCTTCTTCTAACATTAAATTTGGCACATCGTAAATAGTTGAAGCATCTATAGATTCTATAACCGCTTCCTTTTTTACATTACAAAAACGTGCCAACTTTGTTTTAATACTATCGCTAAGTTTGTGCTCTGTTCTACAGACCAAAACATCAGCTTGTACACCACTTTCCATCAATGTTTTTACACTGTGTTGGGTTGGTTTGGTTTTTAATTCTCCTGCTGCAGAAAGATAAGGTACTAGCGTTAAATGAATAACACATGTATTGTGTTCGCCTAAATCCCATTCTAGCTGTCTTACAGCTTCAATGTATGGCAAAGACTCTATATCTCCAACGGTTCCACCGATTTCAGTTATCACGATATCGTAATCTCCAGAGTTTCCAAGAATTTGAATTCTTCGTTTAATCTCGTCGGTAATATGTGGAATAACTTGAACCGTTTTACCTAAAAACTCACCACGCCTTTCCTTATCTATTACACTTTGATAGATTCTACCAGTTGTAACGTTGTTAGCCTGCGATGTTGGTACGTTTAAAAAACGTTCATAATGGCCCAGATCTAAGTCAGTTTCTGCTCCATCATCTGTAACGTAACATTCGCCATGTTCATACGGATTTAGAGTTCCTGGATCAATGTTAATGTACGGATCTAATTTTTGAATGGTTGCTCTGTAACCTTGTGCTTGCAAGAGTTTAGCTAGAGATGCTGCTATTATGCCTTTTCCTAGAGAAGAAGACACGCCTCCTGTTACAAATATATATTTAGGGTTTGTGGTCATATTGCGCTGTTAAACGCAGGCAAATTTACGAAATAAAACGAGTTATCTATGAATTGTTTATGGTTTGTTAATATGTTCTTATTTTTAGGGACTACCACAAACAAATAACGAACTTACACAATGACTGTCAAGCCATTACAAACACCATTTCATAATACATTACACGCTAAAAACAAGCTCACAATGCTTTTAGATGATAAAAGGATTACTACTTAAAACCAATTAAGGGAATACACTAAGCATTTACGCTATAAAAGAAACGCTAATCGAACAGATGTATCGGAAATTTTAAATGAGAAAAAGACACTTGCAGTTCTAAACACACATTTCTAAAACATAGTCTTAATTTAAGCACATTAATCAAGAGGCGAATTAAAATAAGTGCAAGGGTTACTCGTTTTGAAAAAAATTTAGAACCCAGAGAAACCTATCTTATAAATTTGAAGGTTTGTCTTTCTAAATATTTCTTCTACCTTCGTTTTACATTTTATATAAAACATTTACATAGAATACTGCAACAACTTTAATATATAGAAGTATAAAAATGCTTGCATATCCATATAAAGACATTGACAACAGTTAATTGAATGAAACCAAGTATCGAATTAATTAGGTTAATTGCAGTAATACTAATTGTATTTACTCATACTAAAAATGAATTGGAATATGGTATAGCTTATGTTATAGTAGAACAAATTCCGCCTTATGGCACTGCAATTCTTTCAATAATTTCAGGTTATTTATATTTTGAAGTATCTAGACATAAACAAAATTTATTTTTTAAAAAGATTAAAAGTTTATTAATTCCATATCTAATTGCCAATATGGTTGTTTTAATTTTAGTCTTGTTTGTGTACTATATTTTAGGATATAATCCTCTAAATCGATTAAGTTTTGATTTGTCTCTAATAACAGAAGGGCTCTTCTCTTTAAACTCAGCTCCAATAAATCCGCCTACCTATTTCATAAGAGACATATTTGTTATTTTTTCAATCATTGCTTTAGTCACTCAAAAAGAGTTTAAAACGCTATTTGTTATACTCCCTTTCTTATTACTTGGTACACTAATCTTAAGGTTAGATGTCGCGTTTTTATTTTTAATTGGTGTTTTATACTCAAAATATCACAACAAGATTGATAAAAAAACCTTAATCATTACCTCTGTTATCTTAAGTATTATTTTAGGTTTTTTCTACATTGATTTTCTAAAATTTCCTATCGCATTTTTGATATTTATTCTATTAATAGATATTCAAATTAAGTTTTATAATACAGGTAGATTTTCTTATTTACTGCATTTGTACCACTCTCCTATTATTGTAATCTCATATCCTATATTAACCACGTTTATTGAGGATCCAATACTAAAAATAGTTGCTCAAATTGCAATGGCCTTACTTCTTGTATATGTCTTTTTTTTAGTCACAAAAAAGTATGATTTTCTTAAGATATTGAGTGGAGGACGATAAAAAAACAAAGCATAAAAAAGCGAAAACTATTACTACAAATTACTTAGGTCAGCATTAAGATAACCCCCTAATATCACTTCCTAAAATCTCTTCGGATGGTATAAATTAACTCTTCTAAACCGTTAATTTTAATATCACACATTTGTGCCATCATCTTTCCTAGCTTACCTTGAGGAAACCCTTTTTGTTGGTACCAGATGTAATAATATTCTGGAATATCTACGAGATATTGATCTTTGTATTTACCAAAAGGCATTTTATAATGTGCCAATTCAATTAAAACCGTGCCATCTAATTCCATTTTAATTAAATTTTATGTGTAAATAAAAGTAGCGTATTGCTTTTTATAGGATTGATAAATGAAGTACTAGCTTTCAAACAATTACTATTTAAATTGATCTAAAGCTTTAAGCTCTTTCCCAATAAAAACTTCCCATTCTTTTTGTTTTTCAATATTCATAGAATGCATAGTCTCTTGGTCATAACGTTTTTGAGTTTTGCTAACAGCCTCGTTAATGGCATTGTGTAATGCATTCATCTGCGCTTTTATATTTTGATTAACCTCAAGCTCAGCTAATTGTTGTCTAAACTTTCGTGCGTAGAGTTCTGTTATATCAAAATGCAATTGCTCGTGAGCTAAAATATGAGCGTTTCCTTTATCTTTTAAATACCACGATTTATTAGGATAAAAATGAGCTTCTACAGTGGTTGAAACCGCTGCAATTCTTTTACCAGCCGTCTTTAGAGAATAGCCAAAGGTAATCCCTGAGGCCGTTAAAGCAACAGCATCGGATTCTGCATCTGGCTCTGCCTTAAAATCTGCCCAAGTAAGCTTAGATGTTTCATCCCATGTTACGGTTTCTTCATTAGAAAAACTCCCAACACATAATAAAGTAAAAAATATAAGTAAGCTTTTCAAGGGTGATTAATTTTAATATTTAGGATATAATCTATAAGCTTTTTTTGAGGGTATTCTTGCAACTATTTTGCTTCTACAATTCGTAAATCATCAAACTTTACAACGTAAACCGCTTGATTAACATAACCTCCAAAAAGCACTTTATTATATCTAAATTTATTTTCTATATACTCTGTTTCAATAGTATCTTTAGAAGCAATATATAAATTTTCTGCAGAAGCCAATCGCATTAAAAGATCTAATGTTATATCAAACCCACGAGCAGCATACTTACTCGGTGAAACACCATATGCTTTTCTGTAAGCTTTAACAAAACCGTTAGACTTTGTTTCGTCAAAATCTTTATGTATAGAAGGATAGTGAAACTTTAATTTAGACAAACTAATATTGTCTATATCTTTACCTTCAAATGCTTTATTCTTATCTGTTGTTACTAAAACTATTTCAGTTTTATTTACCACTAAACCATTTAATAAACTTATTACACTAGAAATAAACGAGTTATTATTGGTTTGTAAAAACACATAAGTTTTACCAGCAGAAAACACATTTTGTATATCTGCAGGATAAATATAATGCGCATCTTTAGTTTTATTTTTCTTATCCATTCTCGATAATATGAGTTTCGAGTTTGGAAACTCGTTTTGTAGAGCTTGACTTCCTACTTTATGAGCTTGATCAGAAATAATAACAACTTTTGTCTTTAAGCTATCTGCTTTTACAAAATCTATCATTGCCTTGCGCAACAATTTATCGTCTGGAATGGTTTGAAATACATTGCTATAAACTTCCTTAGGTTTATTCATCGCTGCAATTACAGGAACATGATTTGCCTTTAATGCCATGGCCACACGATTAAAACTCGTCTCTTCCATTGGACCAATAACCGCATCGTAATCTGAAAAATCATTTTCGTCTAATAACTTTCTTGTCGCTGCAATATTATAACGTGTATCTAAAACCTTTAAGTCTGTTGAAATTCCTAATTGCTTTGCCGAATCTAATGCCATTAATACACCAACATGAAAATCTAAAACAGCCGATAAACGTCTACTATTTTTAATTTGGTCTTTAACTTCTTCAACAGAATCTACATCAATTCGGTGCAGCTGATAAGGCATCATTAAGGCTATTTTTTTAGTCTTAAAGTTTATTAAACTCGTTTTTAAGTTTGTTTTACCTACAGTTGCCATACGTCCTGTTGTATCTACATCTGCTGGCACCTTTAACACCATTCCTGCTTTTAAACCTGTTGTTTGTAATTCAGGATTTAATTGCTCTAATTGTTCTTGTGTTAAATTAAGTTTCCCCTTAAGGCTATAAAATGTTTCTTTTGGTAATACTTCGTAAAAACCAAAACTTGCTTCTACTGTTTTTTCTTCTTTATCTTCAATATTTGGCACATTAAGCTCGTCTCCTGGCTGAATGGTTTCATTCATAAAAGGATTTAAAGCTTCTAATTCTGCGACAGTAATGCCAAATTTATAGGCAATTCTCCATTTGCCCTCCTTAGGTAATACAGTATATTTTTTTACGGTATTGGTCAAGGTTTGCTTAGAAACAACTGTTCTATACCTTGGAATTCTAATTTTATCTCCTTTTTTAAGGTTTTCAGAATACAAGAATCGATTTGCTTTCTTTATCTCATCTTCAGAAACGTTATATTTTTGTGCTAAACCATATAACGTTTCTTTACGTTTTACCTTATGATTCTTATAGTCAATAAGTTCTCTGCTTTCTCCTACAATGGGTTCATTCTTTATTTTTGAATTCGGAATAATCAATATTGTATTAGGCTGAAATTTACGTTTTGCATCAGGATTAAGTGCGTAAATATCAAAAGGAGTTACTAAATACTTCTTAGAAATACTCTCTATTGTTTCCCCTGTTTTTACCGTATGCTCAATATAATTCTGAGCCGTTAAACCAAAGGTAAACGCAATTAATATGATGGTTAAAATGTTCTTCATGTATTCTATTTTACAACAAACTGTACTTTGACATTGCTAAGCAATTCGTTCTTATTTTTTATTCCCACTCAATCGTAGCTGGTGGTTTTGAGCTGATATCGTATACCACTCTATTAACACCTTTTACTTTATTTATAATTTCATTTGAGGTTTTTTGCAAAAACTCATATGGTAAATTTACCCAATCTGCCGTCATGCCGTCTGTACTTTCTACAGCTCTTAAAGCTACACATTTTTCGTAAGTACGTTCGTCTCCCATGACACCTACACTATTCACTGGCAACAACATAGCTCCTGCTTGCCAAACTTTATCGTATAAATTCCAAGAACGAAGGTTATTAATAAAAATAGCATCTACCTCTTGTAATATACGTACTTTTTCTTCAGTTAGATCTCCAAGAATTCGAATTGCTAATCCTGGACCAGGAAATGGGTGACGACCTAACAGTTGACTGTCCATATTCATTGACGCTCCAACACGTCTTACTTCATCTTTAAATAAAGCGCGTAAGGGCTCTACCACACTTAGCTTCATATAATCTGGTAATCCACCAACATTATGATGACTCTTTATGGTTGCACTTGGGCCTCCTGTTGCTGAAACACTTTCTATAACATCAGGATATATTGTACCTTGCGCTAACCATTTTACATCTTGTATTAAATGGGCTTCGTCATCAAAAACAGCGATAAATTCAGCTCCAATAGCTTTTCTTTTCTGTTCTGGATCACTCAATCCTTTTAAGGCATTCAAAAAGCGTGCCGAAGCATCTACTCCTTTAACGTTTAATCCCATGCCTTCGTATTGATGCAATACATCTTTGAATTCATTTTTACGTAGCAATCCATTATTTACAAAAATACAGTAGAGATTTTTACCAATAGCTTTGTGTAATAACATGGCAGCGACTGAAGAATCTACTCCGCCAGATAAACCTAGTACCACTTTATCGTCGCCTAGTTTTTCTTTTAAATCTTGAACCGTTTCTTCAACAAAAGCATTGGGTGTCCAATCTTGTTCAACCGCAGCTATTTTAACTAAAAAGTTCTGTAATAATTGATGTCCATCTGTAGTATGGTACACTTCAGGATGAAATTGAATCGCATATGTTTGCTCGCCTTCTATTCTGTAAGCAGCATTTGTAACATCACTCGTACTTGCTAAAAGCACACCGTTTGTTGGTAATTGTTTAATGGTGTCACTATGACTCATCCAAACTTGACTCCCTTCATGAATATTTTCAAAGAAATCTTCATCAGACTTTATAAAAGCCAAATTTGCTCTTCCGTATTCTCTAGTATTTGATTCTGCGACTTCGCCTCCTGAAAAATGTGCCAAATATTGCGCGCCATAACAAACGGCTAGCATTGGTTTTTTCCCTCTGATAGTCTCTAAATCAGGATGAAGCACATCTTCGCCTCGCACTGAGTTTGGACTACCAGATAATATGACGGCTTTAAAGCTCTCTGAATCTGAAGGAATTTTGTTAAATGGGTGAATTTCGCAGTAGATGTTTAACTCTCTGACGCGTCGCGCAATAAGCTGTGTGTATTGCGATCCGAAATCTAAAATTAGGACTTTGTTGTGTTGCATGCGCAAAAATAAGGATTGATTTGCGAATTACGATTTACGATTTACAATTTTTTAGATTAAGTTTTTAACATAAAATCCGCTTTTGTGTTATTAAGTTAATATCACAAATCCATCAAATAATTCATCAATTTACTACATTACATTTAGTGAGCTTATCCTAGACCATACTGTCTAGAATCATAGCAATATCCTTTTCGGTAGTATCAGGATTGATAAAACAAAAACGCGAACAAGTTTCATAGGTATCACCATTTTTCCATTTGGTTGGTGTCACTAATGCAAATCCTTTTTCATGGTTTTCATAGGTCCAGTGTGTGTAATCTTCGGGTTTCCAACCTATTCTTCTGTATAAAACACAAGATAAACTTGGTGCTCTCACCAATTCCAAATCTGGATGCGCTTCAATGAGTCGTCCTGCTATTTGTGCCAATTCCAAACCACGTTCTACAGCTTCTTTATAACGGTCCGTACCATGTGTTGCTAAAGAGAACCATAAAGGCAAACCTCTAACTCTACGTGTCAATTGAATTTGGTAATCGGTTGGATTAAATCCATGTGCTCCTTCATCCTTAAATATTTCGAGATATGAGCCTTGTTGCGAATGGGCATTTTTTGCCAATTCCATATTCTTATAAATTACAGCACCACAATCGTATGGTGAAAACATCCATTTATGCGGATCAATGGTAATACTATCGGCTTTTTCTATACCCTTAAATAAATGACGTACAGAATCGGCCACCAAAGCGCCTCCTCCATAAGCCGCATCGACATGAAACCATAAATTCTCTTCTTCACAAACTTTGGCTATACTATCTAAATCGTCAATAATTCCGGCATTAGTGGTTCCACCAGTTGCTACAACAGCAAATAAACATTTACGTTGGTGTTCGGTCAGCGTTGCAATAGTTTCTCTGAGCGCTTCGCCTGTTAAATGCTCTTCAGAATCTACCAAAACAATATCCACATCAGCACTTTTGCCATGGCTTTTATGGATGAATGTGCTCCTATA
>Ga0193954_1000231_pt1 | contig 33845 bp, 21 predicted proteins | sample BB_5_MG_FD_140340 | JGI IMG/M metagenome (GOLD analysis project Ga0193954, IMG submission 140340) | Microbial mat bacterial communities from the Broadkill River, Lewes, Delaware, United States - BB_5_MG | ecosystem: Environmental > Aquatic > Freshwater > River > Microbial mats | place: USA...
CCGACCTCGACCTCGAACGGCCCAGCGCGAATGATGAGCGCTGGGGTCAAGGTGCTCGGCGCAGGGACCAACTCCACGAGGTGCATCGGAGCAGGCTCTGCGTCCTCTACCCGGCGCCCCAACGCCAACCACCAGCAGTGGAGCGAACGGGCATCGACACCGCTTGCCCGCGCCCAGGCTCGCCGACTCAGCCCGCTGTCCTCGACGGCAGCCAGGCACGTCCACGCATCCGACTCATCTTTAATCTTACGTCCAGCCATTGCGGCCGAAGAGTTTCCGCCACGGGGTCAGGCAAAAGCCACCGGGCTTCGCTGATGGGTCACTTAACGGATCGACAGCTCGGATTGGAGAACGCGACCTCCTAGAAGGCCTGAGTCACATGTACAAGGGTACCTCATTTGGCGAAAGTATCTTAATACAAGCATTAAGGGCGATCGCTGGTATATAGGTCTATTGATGTGGTATAGATTTGAGGCCCTCGTTCCCGACGCCGGTCACCGACGCGAGTTGAGCAGGTCTTTTCCTGACCTCGTGACTCAGGTTCGGCTATCGATGGTTGAGCTCACGTTTGAGTCTGTGACTTCCAGGCTTCATGAGCTTCTTGCCGGGCTACGCAACGCCGGTGGCTTTCCGAGGTATCATGAGCTGTCTCTGAGTAAGGATGAATGGGCGCGACACCCGATTGCGCACCTAAGATGGACAAAGAAGACACTTGGGTTTTCGGCGAGCGAGCAACGTCATGCAATCGACAGCTCTGGGACACAGAGTGGCTCTCGCTTCGTCACTTCACTAAGAAGAGCTAAAAGTAGAAGAACGAGGCGTCCAGAGATGCTGAGTACTCCAGCATTTCACACGCTCGTAGTCACAACACGAGAAGGCGTTGATACGCTCCGTCGCCTTGGGGTTCCGCATCGAAAGGTCACCAACCGAGACGGCTCTAGTTACGATGACTTGGCATTCATTTGTCTAGATGGGTGCCAGGTTATTGCCGCCGCTCCCTCAGTCCCACACGGGATCATTGATGTGTCAAGCCCGCCAGTCATTTCGGAGGCTAGCCTCCCTGCGGGTGTTCTCTTCATGACGTCTGGCTACACCTCTTTTGACGGGTTCGGACTTCCTCTCATACGCACGTCGGTTGGGATTGGGCTGAAAGATGCGCTCTCGGGTGTTGTTCTGCACCCTGTGTTCATGGGTGCGGAGGCAAAAGTGTACTCTGAGACGGTATCGATGGTTCTTGCGGGCTTCGATGACTGAACAACGGTAGAGCGGTTGGGTTTCGACTAAGGTATCCTCGATGCGGAGCGCGGACTTGCCGAGGTCGACGCCACTACATGGTGGGGAGGGCGTGCGCGCCCTTCTCGCGGAAGCAAGGTAGCCCGGGGATTTGGTCGCTCAGCGGTATGACATGTTTCCCAGCGTCATGTTCTTGTAGCGGAGAGTCATGGATGGCGCGAACGACAAAGACCCGAAATCAAATGAGCGAGTTGCCCCCGAAAGTGAGGTCAAGAAGTTTGAGCGGGCCCCGGGGCGAAGGACCATGGACGTCGAGATCCTTACGGGGGCCGTGAAGCTCGTGAGCCATAAATAATTGCGCTCGCGAGAAAACTCACCAAGCAAGGGCGGTAGTCAGTTAAGCGCATCGCGGAGGCGATGGGCGTCTCTCGCCCCCCCCTACTCCAGGGGCGCGAACGGGGGTTGTACGAAGCCGTGAATGTGTCGAAGAATGTGCGGGCTCATCGACGGTACGTCCAGACTAATCTCCAGGGCGGCGGGATTGCTACATCGCAGCAGGCCCAACTTGCCGCCCGTTCGGCCTCGGCATCGACTATTGTGAAAATAAATCTTTTCAGTAAACTAGATGCTTCGTGGCCCCAACACCCAAGAAAACCCACCCCACCAAGGCCCCCAAGCCCAAGCGGCGCCGCGCCATCTACAAGGCCGCCTGCGCGTATCCGGACGATGCGTCCCCCGTGGACACGTACATCGAAGGGCTCGGCGAAAGCTCCCAGCGGCCCACACGGGTCGCCCTGGAGTCGATCGCGGACATCCTGAGCGCAGGCAAGACGCCCGCTCACGAACTTGCGTGGCACGAGCTGGGCCCTGAGCACACCGCAGCGCTCCGTAGCCGCCTGCAGAAGCTCTATGCCCCCGCGACCGCCAATCGGTACCTCTCGGCGCTGCGAGGCGTGCTCAAGGCCGCCTGGCGCCTCGAGTACATCGACCGAGACACCATGGAGCGCGTCCTCGACGTCGGCCCCATTCGAGGCAAGCGGGAGATCAAAGGCCGCGGCCTGAGCCAGGATGAGCTTACGGCCATCTTTGGCGGCTGCTTCGATGACCCCAACGCTGCGTCCGGAGCCCGGGACAGCGCCATCTTGGCGCTGCTCTACGGCGGCGGCCTCCGCCGCACCGAGGTCGCCACCCTAGACGTCGACGATATCGATCTCAGTCGAGGCGCTGCCCACGTGATCGGCAAAGGCGACAAAGAACGCACCGTCTACCTGCCTGCAGGCAGCGTTGCGTTGCTCGAGGAATGGCTCAAACACCGAGGCACCACGGACCCTGGTGCACTCTTTTGGCGCGTCGGCCGCACCGGCAAGCTGCGCGCCCACCGCATCCGCGCGGAGCTGGTCTACCAGGTCGTGCTCAAACGCCACCGCCACCGCGGCGTCGTCCGCCTCACTCTCCACGACCTGCGGCGCAGCTACATCTCAGATCTACTCGACGGCGGCGTCGATCTCGTCGTGGCCGCCCGCCAGGTCGGCCACTCGAACCTGCAGACCACGGCGCGGTACGACAGACGTTCGGAGCGGGCTCAGGAAAGCGCGGCGGCGGGGCTGCGTGTCCCCCGCAACAAGCATCCGACCCGCAATGAGGGCCGGGTGCCATTTGCTCACCACGTGTCTTGATGCCCGGACGTCTCCTTGCCGTCGTCGATCCCATCTGGCGAAGTCAGTCTAGGCTGCGGACCGGATGTAGGTGCCCACCATGGTCTGCCAGTAGGGCTTGAGGTCCATCTGCACGCCCATGCGCTTGAGGATGTTGAACAGGCCGCCCAGCTTTCGATGCAAAAAGACCAGCTCTCGGGGCGGCGGGCTGTAGCGCAGGCCCCTGGTGAAAGCCTGACCCACATCTCGGGCCCGCGTTGCATACTCGGGGTCAGCAAAGTTGAAAGGCTGGTTGCGGGGTGCGAAGGGCTCCACCGCGCTGATGAGCAGCTCAGCGAAGAGTTGCTTCACCTCCGGCGACTCTCGGGCGTCGATCATGCCCTGCTCCAGACCAATGTTGATGACCTGCTGCGCTTCGCCCTCGCCGAGCACCTTGAGCAACTGCACGTAGCGGGTTCGGAATTCCTCTTCGTAGGCGAGCGTGGCTCCAAAATCGAGCAGCACAATTTGTCGGGTCTGGGGGCGCACCAGGAAGTTGCCCGGGTTGGGGTCGGTTTGCACCAGCCCCCAGGAGAAAAACTCCAGGCAGTACAGATCAAGCACGGCTCGCGCGAACCATAGGCACTCCTGCTCGCTGGGGCCGGATTCTATCCACGCCCCCAGGGGGAGGCCGTCTTCCCAAGAAGATACTAAGACCCGCGCTGAACTCACGGAGTCGTGGGCGGTGGGCACGACGAAAGTGGGGTGGCCTTCGAGGTGAGCCGCGAAGCGTTGAGTATGGGCCAGCTCCGCAGAATAGTCGGCCTCCTGATGCAGGACATCCTTCATCTCTTTGAACAGCTCATCCAGCTCCATTCGCCGTCCGCTGAGCGTCAAGAGCGAGCCGGAGAGCTTGCGCAGCATGTCGAGGTCCGCGTCGATAGATTGGGCAATGCCGGGGTACTGGATCTTCACCGCGACCGGCTCACCGTCGAAGACGGCGCGATGCACCTGACCGATGCTGGCCGAGGCCGCCGGCTGGCAGTCCAGCCCCCGAAGGGTTTTCGACCAGTCCGGTCCCAGCGCATCGCAGAGCACGGTGGCCATGGTCTCGAAGGGCACGGGCGCCGCGTCTGCTTGCAAGCGACCCAGGACGCGGGCCGCCTCGGGCGGCAGCAGGTCACCGGCGTCAATGCTCAGCAGCTGCCCCGCCTTCATCGCCGCGCCCTTAAGCTGGGACAGGCCATCCGCCAGGGCCTCAGCTTGAGCCAAGGTGGTGCCCAGGCGGGCCGCGCCCAGGCCCTCTGCGGACTGTTTCAGCCCCGCGCCGACGCGGTGTCGGGCCTCATGGCCCGCGATCTGGGCCGCCATCTTGATCATCTGGCTCGATCGCGACAGCACGCCGCGTTTGAAGTCCTTGGGCACGGGCGCTTCTTAGGGAGCCGCAGTGCGTGCCGCAAGGCTGGGATTTAAGCCCGCGTGCGACCCGAAGGCCGGACCGTCATGTGGCGGCTGGACTGCCCCCGGAGGGCCGCGCGGCTACAACTAGGCGAGCAGGTCGGTGGCAACCTGGCCTGCGGCGCAGGGCCAGATCTTGTGGGCGGAGGTGTCGGTGCCCTTGTACTGGCCCAGGCCCATGCCTTCGACCACAGCCTCAAGCACCTGCAAGTTATTGCCGCCGCTGCTCACGGTGCTCTGCTTGAAACCAGGCATGCGCGTGGCCACCATGCTTGGTCCCTGACCCGCGGAGTGATCTCGGCCGTCGCCCATGTCGGTCACCTGCACAACCACCGTATTGTCGATGAGCTTGGTGCCCGGGACGGCTGGGTCGTCTTGCTGCATCAGGCGGCGAACGAGGTAAGCGACGCAACGGCTGAGATAGTTGGTCATCTCCGCGTTGGCCTCGGCGGGCGCGGAGTGGCAGGAGCCGTGGTGGTCACCCCGATAGTTGGTATCGTGCCCCAGCCAGGTACCCTGATGCCAACCCAGCTGCAGGCTCATGACGTTCGTGAGTCCACACTGAAAGGCCGCGACGATGATGTCGGATTGCAGCTCCGCTTGGTGCGCGAAGACCCCGACCTCGCCGCCGGGTGTCGGCCCGGTCGTGGGGTAGCCGTGACTATTCCAAGCGGGATTGGCACAACCCTCCGCGGGCTCGCTATTTAGGCTGTCCACGAGGCGCCCCTCGATCTCTCTTAGCGATGCCTCGTGCTTTTCAAGCGTCTGCCGCTCAAAGGCTCCCAGGCGCCCCTTGAGCTCCGTGAGGGCCTTTCGGTTGATATCCATGACGCTCTGCTTGCGGGCGAGGAAGCCGGCAGTATCGCTGGTGGGTGGCGCGGCCCCAAAGAGTTGCTCGTAGGCGGCCGCCGGGCTGTCCTGAGCCGGCACGGAGTTCCCGGCCTTTCGCCCGATAAGCTCCTGGGGGTTGCTCTGAACGCCCAGCGCATAGGAGGCATAGGGTGAGTTGACCCCGATGACGCTCGCGATCTGCTGGTCGATGGTATCGCCGGTCCAGTCTTGGCCCCAACGCAGCTCACCGAGACACTTACGGGCCAGCCCGTGGCCGCTGGCGACCACCTCGACTTCTCGGAAGTTGCAAAGAGACTGAAGCCCCTCATAGGCGGCGCTCGCGGGCTTGAGGGCCTGCCCCTCGGGCAACCACATGCCGTTGGGCGCACCGTTGCCGGTGTAGACAAAGACGACGCGCTGAACGCCATTTTGGGCGTGTGCGGAGCGGGTCGCCATGAGTCCGCCCACCAGCGGTGCGGTGCGGCACAGGGTGCTCGCGATCCCCGCCTTTGAGAGCATGCCGAGAAATTGTCGGCGGCTGCGATTCACGGGCTGATTTGAGTCATTCACCAGGGTCTGCCTTTTTCCTAGGGGGTCCGCCTCAGCGCCGAAGGCGCACGAGGCTCTGAGTGGCCAGCTCGACCAGCATCGTTCGTGGGTTATCGCCGCTGTCTCTAAGTACGTCCCTCATCCTCGAGGCGACGCATTGATAGGTCCTGCGCTGAGCCTCCGTCAGGGTCTCCTGATTCGAAGTATCAAGGTCTCGCTCGTGGAAGGTGAGGCCCGTCGCGAAGCGAAAGCTGCGTCGCACGAGGCAGGCCTTGACGGCCTCGCTGTGCGCGATCTTATTCGAAAAGTCCTTCGCTCCGGCATACTCGATGCTTGCGGGGTCACTGGTAGAGTCGACGCCGAACAGGGTTCCCTGCAAGGAGACCACCTGCTGCACGCCTGCGATCGTCTCGCGGACTGCGTCCGCCCCGGCGGAGGGTCGCAGCCGGCCGACATTGTCGAAGTCCTCAAGGCCAAACATGGGGTTGATGATCTTCTCATGGCAGCCGGCGCAGGCGTCGATGCCATCGGTATACAGAAAGTAGAAGTCGCGGCTGCTCAGGGTGCCCATCTCAGCTTCTCGCTGTTCTACGCGGGCCTGGGCGGCGGCGCGCTGAGCGTCGATATCCTCCCCTGCGATGGGTGAGTTGGGCGGGTCAATGTAGTGGCACAGCGCCGCTTGTCGGCTATGCACGGCCCTCAGAATGGGCGCGCTGCGCTCGGCGTGGGCGTTCGCGGTCATGAAAGCGCCGCTGGCGATGGGGCCGCCTCTTCCCGCTACCGCGGTTTTCTTGAACTGCTCCGAAAAGTCCCCCGGGATCCCATAGAAGTCAGCGAGGGTTCGATTGAGGAAGGTATAGTCGCCATCGAAGAACTCACTATAGGGAGCGCCTTGGTCGTAGACCACGTGCCAAAAGTGCTCCTGGACCTCTCGGACCATCGCGGCCTTCACCTCGGGCGTGAATTCGGCGACATCGGGGCGGGAGGCGCTGAGCACACCGCCCAGGCCAAACCACTGACGTACAAAGTCGCCGAGGTGCTCACGGCCCCGGGGACTATCAATCAGTCGTTCGACCTGGGCCTTGATCTGGTTCTGGGTCGTGAGCCGGTCGGCGGCTGCGGCTGCCAATAGGGCCGCATCCGGCGTGGATCCGGTGAGCATGAAGCTCAGCGCGCTGGCAAACTCATGGGGGGGGAGCACCTGGGCCTCCGGATCCACGCCGAGCAGCACAGACGCGTCGTCTGGGGGGGGCGGTGGCGGCTCTGTGCGATGCGGTACGATGCTGACCTGGGCGATATAGAGGTTGGCGTCCTGGCCAGGGCCGTAGGGTGCGAGCCCCGCGTCATTGTTGAACTCGAGGCGCACGACGTTCTCGCCCGCCTGACCCGGCACCTCGAAGCGGTAAGTGCGAAGGTCCCTATGGTCGATACGTTGCACCACGACCTCTGCATCGCCCACCTTTAGGGTGAGTTCGGGCCAGTGCTGCTCGTAATTACTGCCCCGGACCTGCACTTCGACCGTCACCGGGTCGCTGAAGGGTGTTGAAAAGGTCAGATCTAGGCCGCCGTTTTCGGTGAAGGCCCATACATCACCTTCCAAGCGACCCTGAGGGCCCTGAAAGTCAGAGGCGAGCCGTGTCTCGGCCGCCGTGCTATCCGGGCCGTCCGAAGCCGCGGAGTGGGTGTAGTAGCCTCGGTCGAGGGCGGTCTGTAGGTCCACGCCGGCTTCGATACGATACAGAAAGTACGGCGAGGTGAGCGCAGCCTCGAGCGCCAACTGAAGCCCCTCGGCCGGATAGTCTTCAAATAGGGATGTATACTCATTACGCTGTTCATCCGAGATGGGCCCTCGGAAGACCAGCGGCAGGAACTCAGAGACGAAACGTTGCGCGCACGCCGCGGGGTCCGAGCACGCAAACGGCTTGTTGTTGGCGATGCACCAGGTCGCGACCGCCTCGGCGTTGCGCACGTAGCGGTCCAAGGTTGAGCCGTTGACAGCCTTTCCGCGATTATTCGAAAAACCACCCAAGCTGCCGTCGGTGTGGGCGACCGTGTCACCATAACCCGCCGGTACCCCCAGCAGATCCTCGAGTGAGTTTTGGTATTCCCGGCTGGTCAGCAGCTTCAACTCACGCTGCCCATAGGCAAGCTGGGTTTCATCCTCGCAGTCGGGGGCTGTCAGCGAGCTTTGGCGGGATCGGATGTAGTCTGCGGTCCCAGCGGCGCAGGCACCGGTGCAGGAGGGCGCGGCCTGAAAGGGCATCGTCGCGTCGATGTAGGCGCTGAGGTTGTCTCCGTGCTCCTGAACCGCGGCGTTGGCGTCCAGGCGAAAGTCCCCATTCGCGTTGCCCAGGCTGATCGCCGACGAGCCCTCGTAGGTCCCGTGGCAGGCGACGCACTGCGCGTTCCAGTAGTCGAGGCCATTCTGAGGCGAGGCGGTGGACGGCGCCTCGTTGGGGGGCGGGGCCTCATGGCCGGGCTGGGCCATGCAGCCCCAGGGGCCGCCGAGGCACCACAGCACCGTGGCCAGGGAGGCCGGACAAACGTGCAGGCTACGCATCACCCATCAAGGAGGAGGGCGGGGCCGACATCGGGTCACAAGAAAATGAAGGCGCCCAACAAACCTCGGTTCGCGAGGCTTTCTTAGGGATTTAACCCCGTTGGCAGCGGAAGTCGAAGCGCTGAGACGAGCACGCGGTGCTGATATCCGCGTACTCCGTGTGTGGGGTCGGGCCGCTGGAGCGGGCGATGGGCTCGTCCCACGCCGTCCGCGGTGCTCGGGCTATCGCCATCGAGCTTGGCGAGTGGGTCGGATGTGTCGCGGAAGCTGGAGTGACACGAATTGCAGGTCGTCGTGATCGCACCGTACTGCGCGGCCACCGCATCTGCGCGGCGAGCCTTGGCGAGCGCACGCAGCGCCTTCGTCTGCGACACGAGCTTCGTCTGCAGCGCCATGAAGCCGGCGCGGTCCTCCGCCCGCATGTCGTCGGCTGACTGGGCGATGTGCGCGGCCGACTTGAGCAACCCGTCGGCGACCGCGACGGTCTGTGCAAAGTAGCGCTGTCGGTCCGCGTCGATCTCTATCTGAGTGCGCTGACGCTCGAATAGGAGCGCTTCGAGGTCTTGCATCAACGCCCGAAGGCGCTTGCCGTGCACGGCGTGCTGGGCTGGCTTGCCCGTCTGCTCCAGCCGAGCCCGGTAGCGGTCCTTCTCGCTCCACGCGCACGACGTAGTCGCGACCGCGACGAGCAGCCCGATAGCCGTCCGAGCTGTCATGCGCCCTGGGACGCGCTCACCGAATCGCAGCACGACCCCAGGATACAGGATCGGTTGAGGCGATGGTCGACGAAGCGGCGATTTCGCACCAAGTGGTCCTGTCCGCAGACGGGTCGAGCGCCTTAGAAGACGAACTTAGCCGACGCCTGTCCGCGGTGGAGGATCCCCTCGTCGCCCGTGTCGAGCGCCCGCCGGGCGAAGATGTACTCGACGCCGAATGTCGTGCGGGGAATCGGGCTGAAGAGCAGGTTGATGATGCCGGACTGTACCTGCTCGGTTGTCGCCGTGGCAGGTAGCCGATCGAGCTCGAAGGCCTGGAAGAACGAGGCGGTCAAACTCGAGCGGAACAGCTCGTTCCAGTGGTGCTGATACGCGACATGGCCGCTCATGCTTGGTATGGGGCCCGCGAGCGCGCCGCTGGCGTCCGCATACCCGCCGTTGACCGCGTTTAGGGCGAGGTAGCGCCCCAGGCCCGTGCCTGCAGTGAGGCAAAAGCGCAGGTTGTCCTGCCGCACGATCTTGAGGCGCCCCGCCACGCTCACCCCGCCGCCGTAGGTGGTCTCGACGCGCACCCCGTTGTCGCGCCGCAACTGTCGCCCGATCAGCGCGACCGAGACGTTGCCGAACGCTCCTTTGCCGTGGAGCGCCGCGACGACGTCGGGCACCAGATCGTCGCCCGGTGTGATGCGGCCACCCGTCGATGACGTGATCGTCGTCTCCGGCTGCTCAAGCGCGACCTGCACCGACCACCCGTCGGTCAGGGGCTGGGTCCATCGCAACATAGGTTGACGGGCGAATACCGTGCCGACCGTGCCCACGAAGTCGAGGTTGTCGGGGATGGCGGACGCGTTCATGAACGTCGTCCAGGTCTGCCCGACGAGCAACGGCCCCAGCGTACCATAGGCGTGCCGCATGCGCGGCGCGTGCGAATCGCTGATGCGCTCGTCGCCCGGGGCCTGAAACGCGAAGAAGTCGAGTTCCAAGTACGCGTTGAAGTCTCCCCAGTCTGTCTCGCGATAGGCCTTCCACCAGATGCGGCTCTCTCTGGCGTGAAGCGTCAGCTGGTGCCTCTCGCCGTCTGCAGCATCGCCGATCGGGATCGCGCCAGGGATGACGAAGTTGTCCGCGGTGTTGCCGCCCCCCGGCGACTCTGTGCCGCGGCTGCTGAAGATGCTGTCGACCTTGATGAAGCCACCGAACGCCATTGACAGGCCAGTGCCCGGGATCTCGAACGTACCTGGCAGCCCGCCGAGGGAGATCGGCTGGCGCTCCGCCGCCTGTGGGGTGAGCAGCAGGGCGGGCTCCTCGCCAGAGGCCTCCTTCGCCTGCTGCTCAAGCGCGTCGAGGCGTGAGTACAACGTGTCGAGCTCGGCCTTCGAGACGGTCACGCTTGAGGAGGCGGTCTGCGCTTCGGCCATGTACGGAAGCCCGAGGAACGACGATAGGGCAAGTAGGATTGCAGGTGCGGCTCTCACGGTGTGCTCCTCAAGGATTCACGGAAGTTGCTGTGGCACGCGTTGCAGGTCGTGGTGATCGCGCCAAATTGTGCCGAGATCGACTGCGATCGGCCGGAATCAGCGAGCATTCTCAGCGCCCTCGTCTGCGATACGAGCTTGTTCTGTAGCGCCATGAACGATGCCCGCTCGTCTTCCCGCAGGTCGTCCGCGGATTCCGCGATGTGCGTCGCGGACTCGAGTAGGCCGTTCGAGACCTCGACCGTACGCGCCAGATAGCGCCGCCGATCCTCGTCGATCTCGATTTGGGTGCGCTGGCGCTCGAACAGGAGCGCCTTGAGGTCACGCATGAGGGTGCGCAGGCGCTTGCCGTGCACCGCATGCTGGGCGGGCGCGCCGGTCTTCTCGAGCCGAACTTGGTAGCGGTCGTCCTGGCTCCACGCGCACGCTGTCACGCCGATGATCATCGTCGCGATTCTCATCGACAACCCAAGTCTCCGAGCTGCGTCACTTATGCCTACCATCCGGTGCTCCTCCTGCGACAAGGCGCGAGGAGAGCCCCGCCGGTCGCGAGGTGTGGAGTCGGCGTACGCCCGCGGACATGAAGGTGCTGCGCCAAAATCATCCGACGGGGCCCTGCACAAGCCGCTGAAGGGGCGTCGGCAGCGTCCGGAAGCGGGGTCGTACTCACATTAGTACGGTGCTCGCGCAGGCCTTCGGGGCCTAGTCGTGCACGCCTTATGCAACGCAGGTTGACGACGACGGCGTCCGGGCCGCCCGCATGCATGCGGCCAAACCGGCGGCCCGTCTGGCCTAAAAGCGGCTCTTGCGCCCATGCGGAGACGATTCCGCCTCGTTTTCTGACACCCAACTGAGCCTCGCAGACCTGTCCTCAAGAATCAGCGGCGACTCGCTCACGCTCCCGTCGAGCCCACCGAACAAGCTTGCTGCAAATTGGGTGCGCACAGGCGCGTCAATCAGGGAGATATGAACACAACTCGCGCATTGCACCGGACCAGTGTCCCCCCTGCGAATTTTGGGCTGATAGCGGTGCTGGCCACGTGCAGGTGGCGGCCTAGGGTGGGTTGTCGCCCCGTGGCGAAACGACTTCCGCCGGCGCTCGCCGCCCCCAGGTGGTGGGTAGAGGCCTACGCCGTTGCCACCGAGACCAACTGACGTCGAGGAGATGCTATGATTCGTAAACTTACTATCGCAAAACGAGTTGCGCTGCTTGTAGGCATTTTTGTTGTGTTTCTCTTGGCTCTCGCAGGGGCATTCGTTGCCACCGTTCGGCAAGTGTCCGTGCGCGCCGGTGAAGAGGCGGCGAGCGCCGTGGAAACCGAGGTGCGGAACAAGATCAAGGTCGCAACCCATTCAATGGCCGGCGCCTTGTCTAGGAGTGTCGCAGGCGCCGCCTCCCCGGAGCAGGCTGAAGAGGCAGTCCGGGCCGTGGTCGCCGATATTCGCTTCGAGGACGATAAGTCGGGCTACTTCTTCGTGTACAGGGGCACTCAGGTGGTCATGGTTGCGACCAAGCCGCAACTCACAGGGAAGGACTTGCGCGGTGCGAAGGATACCAATGGCGTTCGATTTGTTGAGGAGCTGGACAAGGCCGCTGCCGCGGGGGGCGGATTCGTAGACTATGTATTTGACAAGCCTGGGGTCGGCAGCGTTCCAAAGGTTAGTTATGCGGAGTTGATCCCTGGGACAAAAATGTGGGTAGGGACCGGTGTCTATCTTGATAATGTTGCGGCGCTTCGAAGCTCAGTGCAGCAGAGCCTCGCAGAGATAGCTCAGAAGGCGCTGCTAATCACGAGTGTGCTCTTTGGCGGGCTACTTGCAATCTTTGTTCTACCCTTGTCCGTGCGTATCGCCAGGAGCGTCGTCGGTCCTGTTAGAGGCGCTCGAGACGCGATGCGGGATATCGCATCGGGCGAAGGCGATCTCACCCAGCGTCTGGATGATGATGGCGATGATGAACTCTCCCAGTTGGCTTCGGCATTTAATGAATTCCTCGGCAGTCTACAGATCATGATCCGCGGACTGGCCACGTCTTCAGATGATCTCGCGGGGTCGGCCTCATCGTTGACGCAGTCATCACAGGACATGTCGGAATCGGCCCGCCAGATTCAGGGTCGCTCTCAGGCCACCACGGGGGCCGTCGGAGATGTGCGCAGCCGAGTTGAGAACCTGGCGTCATCGACCCGTGAGACCTCCATGGAGGTTGCCAAGGTGGCGGCCACGACGCAGCAGCTCTCCGCCAATACCGTAATGGTGGACCGCGGTGCCTCCGAGGCGACGATGAGAATCGACTCAGTGGCGGCGGCGCTTGAGGAGTTGAGTACATCGTTTCAAGAGGTTGCACGCAGCTCAGCGGAGAGCGCGAGCGCGAGCCAGGTGAGCCAGAGCCGCGTAGAAGCGGCCACAACCCACATGCAGAAGATCCGCGGCGCTGCAGGCGAGATCGGGAAGATCGTGGACCTGATCAATGACGTCGCAGATCAGACGAACCTGCTTGCCCTGAATGCGACCATTGAGGCCGCAAGCGCTGGGGAGGCGGGCAAGGGCTTTGCGGTGGTGGCCAGCGAGGTGAAGACTCTAGCCGATCAGACCGCAAAGGCGACGGATGAGATTGCGAGGCGAGTTGAGGCGATGCGCTCCCTGACTCAGAAGAGTGGCTCGATAATGGATGAGATCGCAACCTGCACGCTGGATGTGAATCGCCTCAACGACACGATCGCCGCGGCTGCGGAAGAGCAAACGGCCACGCTCCAGGAGCTGACGATGAATCTGGGGACAGGTGCTCAAGCCGTAAAGGATATTTCCGACGGAATCTCGCAGGTCACCGAGAGTGCCGGTGTGCTCGCCGAGAGTAGTGCGCAGCTAGCCGAAGGGGCCGAGGGTATGGCACAGACGACCGGTTCCGTGGCCGAATCAACCACCAGTGCAGCGGGCGACCTGCAGGTCCTCAGTTCAGAGACCGACCGGACGGTCAAGCTGATCGAAGGGGTCGTGAGTGTTGCGCAGGCGGTGAGGGGACACTCGGACGGGATTCGCGCCTTGGTGCTGCGCTTTCGGACCTAGCACGACTTGCTAACATCTCTATTCTTGCGGAGCCGTTGTCTATGGTCGTTCTTCGGCCTTGTAGATTCTCCGGAGGCTATTCAGGAAGAAAGCCGACCGGGCGGACCGGGTAAGCTCACCTTATCAGGTGCGTGAGGAAGTATAGGGACGCCCTGCGCGGCATGAACAGACTGAGCCTGCTGCAAGGCGTACAATGTCGGGATGCGCCGTACTCTCCTGCTTGTCAGCATGACATGGCTCCTGCACGGTTGTGGGGGCTCCGATAGCCTAGAGGTCACCTCGGAGACCCTCTCGCCCGGGGTGCAGGGGGTCGCCTACTCCGCCTTGATCACCGCGTCCGGAGGCTCGGAAGAGGGCTACGTCTGGACGATATCTTCCGGCGCGCTTCCTCCCGGCATCACACTGGCCGCCGAGGGCACCCCCAGCGCGTCCCTCACCGGAACGCCAGAGGCACCGGGGGACTTCAGCTTCACGGTCGGGGTGACAGACTCTGCTGGCGCGCGCGCAGAGCGGGCGATGACGTTTGTTGTCAGCTCCGGGCAGGAAGAATTACAGATCACCACACAGACCCTGCCCGCCGCCACGGTGGGGCTGGCGTATAGCGCGGAGATCCGTGCACAGGGCGGCAAGGGCACCGGATACCTTTGGCAGATTGTGCAAGGAGTCTTACCTGATGGGCTCTCGCTCGCGGCTACGGGATCTCCGGCCACGCTGCTGACGGGTACTCCGACCATGAGTGGCGACTTCACATTCTCCGTGGAAGTGAGCGACGGCACCGCTCAGCACCAATACTCCTTCACGCTCATTGTGCAGGCGCAGGCGCTTCCGCTGAGTATCGATGCCGCCGCATTGAGCGATGCTCAGGTCGGGGTCATGTACCAAGCCTCCGTGCAGGCTCAGGGCGGCAGCGGCGAGGCCTATACCTGGAGCATCGTATCCGGCGCGTTGCCCGCAGGCCTCTCACTCACGGCCCAGGGCACGCCCAGCACCCAGATCTCCGGGCTGCCCCTAGAGTTTGGTGTCTTTACATTTGATGTGCAGGTTGAGGACTCGGAGGGGGCCGTGGCGACCGAGGTCTTCACGTTGCAAGTATCGCCCGCCGTGCTGAGGGTGGTGACATCCAGCTTGCCGCAGGGCTCAGTCAATGCGCCTTTCACAGCGATGCTTCGCGGGTCGGGTGGCACTGAGGCCGGGTATGCGTGGACCGTGAGCGCGGGCAGCCTGCCTCAGGGCCTGGTCTTGCAGCCTTTGGGTACTCCGGGCGTGGTGCTCTCGGGCACCCCCGCTGCTTTTGGCAGCTTTGACTTCACAGTGCACCTTCAAGATGGGGCGGGCGCCGAGGCTGAGGCGGATCTTCAGATAGTCGTCTTGCCGGCTCTGACGGTCGACAACGTAGCCTTGGCGCGCGGGCGGCAGGGGCAGAGCTACCTCGCCCATATTCAAGCGCTCGACGGCGCAGATACGGGCTATGCGTGGTCCTTGGTGCAAGGCATCTTGCCCGCCGGCCTTCAATTATCCGGCGTGCAGACCGCTACTTTGACCTTGAGCGGAGTGCCTACGGAGTTTGGCGAGTGGCCCCTGACCTTCGCGGTGGTCGACGCCCACGGCGGCCTGGCTTCCAGGGACTTTAGCCTGGTGATTGATCCCGTCGGCGTGCAGATCAGGACGACCAGCGTGGCGCTTGGCGTCATGAACGAACCCTACCTGAGCACGGTGCACACTCAAGATGGATCCGGCCAAGGGTACACCTGGAGCGCCCAAGGTCTGCCTCCGGGGCTCAGCGTCGCTAGCCCCTCCGCGCCGAGCACGCAGATCAGCGGCCAGCCGACGGCATTTGGTACCTTCACGGCCACAGTTACGGTCACGGACATTAATTCGGATAGCGCGAGCCGTACGCTCAGCTTCGATATTGCGCCTCCGGCTGTAGTTATCAGCACGGCGACGCTGCCCGGCGCGACCTACGGTGTGCCCTATACGGCGCAGGTTATCGGCGCTCTGGGCGCAGAAGCTGGGTATCAGTGGTCCATAGCGCAAGGAGGACTGCCCTTTGGCTTGGCCCTCGACCCGCAGGGCACCCCGGCCAGCGCGATCTCGGGCATCCCGCAGGAGGTCGGCAGCTTTAACCTCTCCGTGATGGTGGTGGACGACAATGGGCAGTCCGCGGTTGCAGACTATGTACTAACTGTGACCCGAGACCTTTCCATCGAGACGCGCGCCCTCGCGACGGCCGAGGTGGGTGCCGCCTATGCGCAGCCGCTCGAGGCGGCGGGTGGAGCGCCGCCCTATACATGGAGTGTGGCCGCGGGCGCGCTGCCTTCGGGGCTCAACCTTAGTACCGTCGGTAGCGTCACGAGTATCTTGGGTACGCCGACCGTACCGTCTGCGGCCCGGTTCACGCTCGAAGTACAGGATGGCGGCGGCGGCACGGCGCGGCGTAGCTTCTTACTCTCCCCGGTGGCGCCTCAGCGTTGGGCGGTCACGGTGGGCGATACCGTCGTGAATAACGATAGCTTGGTGGTGCTGGTGGACATCGCGGGGGCCGCACCCACCGGTTATCTTACCGTCAACCCGGCCGCCGCCGGCTTTGGTGACGCCTCCTCTGACTTGAATGATGCGCAGTTTGCGCCGAATAACCAGCGCCTCGCCCATATCGGGGACTTTATAAGTGATGCTGTCTCCGAGGTCTTCTTGGTCGAGCTTTCCTCCGGCTCGCCGGTGGGCCCCACCCTCGTGAATGACCCCCTGGTCGTGGGCGGGGATGTACAGGATATTCTATGGTCTCCAGACTCGTCGCGACTCTTATACTCTGCCGACCAAGTCACGGATAATGTCACGGAGCTATTTGTTGTCGATGTGGTCGGCGGGGTCAGTGTACCGCGCCGCGTGAGCCCACCGCTGCCGATCACCGGTGATGTGAGCACTCGCGACTTTTGGTGGTCTCCAGACGCCCGCTGGGTGGCCATGCTCGCGGACGCCTCGGCGGACGGCGACAATGAGCTGTACGTCACCGATGTATCGGTGCCGGGAATCCTCAACCCGGTGCGTGTGCATGGGGCCTTGCCTCCAGGCGGAGATGTGGATGACCGGGTTGTCTTTATGCCGGACGGCAGCGGCATGGTCTTCCTCGGTGACTTGAATGTGAATGATCAGCAGGAGCTGTTCTTTGTCGACTTGAGCGGGCAGGTGCCTGGCACACCTCGGCGCCTGAATCTGGACCTGCCCTTGGGCGGCAATGTGGCCTTTGATCGCTTCGCGTTGTCCCCTGACGGACGGAGGTTGCTCTTTGTCGCCTCACAGGGGGCAGCGGGTGGTCAGGACCTATTTGTCATCAACCTCGCGCTCAGCGTGCCCTCGGCGCCGGTGCAGGTGAACGCGCCTCGGGCCGACAGCTCGATGCGGGTCTACTCCGGTGTATGGGCACCGGACTCGGCGCGAATTGCCTATGCAGGCGGGCTTGCCGATCCGTCGGTGACGGAGCTGTTCATCGCCGACGTATCGGGTCTGCAGCCGGTGCCCAGCGGTCGCCTCAGCCGCACGCTGCCGGGCCTAGACCGGGACGTGGTGAGCACGCCCGGCACTGGCTATGGTTGGTCGCCGGACGGTCAGTGGCTCGCTTATCGTGCGGACCATCGCACCGATAACGCCTCAGACCTCTTCGCCATTGAGATGAGTGGTCCGGTGACGAGCTCGACCGTGGTGCTGCTGAACCCACCGCTGCCCCTCAACGCCGACGTCGATGTCTTTAGGTTCGCGCCCGATAGTCAGCGCTTGGTATACATCGCGGACCAGAACGTCGTGAATCAGGCGGAGCTGTTTGTGGTGGACCTCAGCGGTCCTTCGGTAGGGGCCGCGGTCCAGGTGAATCGGCCCATGCCTCTCAACGGAGATGTTGATACCCGGGATGCTCAGCTGCGCTGGTCGAGAGACTCAAGGCGGGTCTTCTACCGCTCGGATGAGCAGGTCAATAATGACTCCCAGGCCCGGGTGAGTGACGTCTCGGGCGCGGTGCCCACACCTTCGCTGCTCTTCAACCCCTCCCTGCCTGCGAACGGGGATGTATCCTACTTTGTACTGAGTCACTGACTTTGCCCTGGTTCCGCCTCGTTCAGCCTGCGGGGCGCGAGGCCCTGGCCCTCAGGAAAACACTGGGCCTCAATTGGTTCAGCGGCCTCCGGGGATCACCGCGGGCGGCTGCGTTTCAATGCGACGCCATGCCGCATTGCCTCAGTGACTACAGCTTCCACAAAATGGCACACGAACAGGGCAGATGAAGGTTGTCGTCTGGAAGAACGTGGGGGTGCTGCGTGGCCTGGCCATTTGCATGGTGGTGCTCAACCACGCCGTGCGCAACCTCTCGAGCCTGTACCTATCCTCTGCTCAGGAGTTCGACCCCCAGCGGGATCCCTTCAACGCGTTCTGGATTCTGGGTTTGCGGGTCCTCACCCCCTTCTGCGTGCCGGCCTTTGTCTTCTCGTCCGCGTTCTTGAGCCATCGCTTCGTGCGCACCAAGAAGCAGGCGCGCCAGTCGGCCTGGGCGGTGGCGCGCTACTACCTGATCTGGTCGCTGCCGCTGTTTGTGATCATCGCGCTGTACCGCGGCGAGTTTCACGCCAAGCAGGCGCTGGTGCTCTTCGTCAACGGAGGGCCGCCCACCGCCTATTGGTTCTTGGTGCTCATGGTGCAGCTCCTGGTGGTCTTCATGCTGTTGCGCACGCTCGTGGAGCGCTACGCCCGCCCGCTCTTCGGGCTCATGATCGGGCTGCAGATCTTGGTCTGGGTCGCGCACTACGCCGGGGTTTTGGGGCGTGTGCCGGTCGAGCTGGCCTTCGTGGTCCGACCGATCCTCCTGATGCCTGTCTTCATCGCAGGCATGCTGGCCTCGCAGTACTCCAAGCGCGTCGTGAACTTCTTTGAGCCGCGCCGGCGGTGGCTCGTGATCGGCGCCGCCATCATGGGCTGTGTGTCATTTGCGGAGAGCTGGTGGCTCGCTTCAGCGGGCGGGTGGATGTTGGGGGCCGTGGATCATGCCGCCGCCGAGGAGCGGGCCCCGGCCACGCTCTTTGCGCTCTTCGTCATCGCTGCTGTGCTGGCCCGCAAGAGCGGCAATAACCCCCGGTCCAGATGGTTCAATCAGGTGGGAATGGCGTCATTCGGGATTTTCCTCATGGTCGACATGTTCCACAAGGTCCTGCTGGCCGTGGCCTGGCGCGCCTCGGCCCTACACGAGGCTGCGCATTTGTTCGTGGTCGTGCTCGTACCGGTCTTCTTCGTGATGGGCATCTGGGGACCGATGACCGTGATGAAGTACGGCGACCGGCTCTTGGGGCCCCGCGCCAAGCTGTTGTGGTGATGCGCTGAGCGTGCGGGTCGGTCGGTCGAGTATTCGGGTCCAAACCCATGTTTTTGGCTGATTGAGGGCTCTCGACGGGCCTCAAACTACCGCTGTCGAGCATTTCATGGCCTCATGAATGCACGGTGCTGAGCGCAAGCGTAATTCGGGCATTTTGGGCGGTGGGCCTCGTCGTGGCCAGCGCCGGATCAGCCGTCGCTCAAACCACGGCCTTTTCCGACGACTTCAACTGTTCGAACGAGGCGGTCTTCGGCCGCCCGGCAGGCAACTTTGGGTGGGCGGCCATCAACCCCGCAGACCCCTGGCGCACAGATCCGCACGGAGGCGTCACTCCGCGTACCGACGCGCGGTTGCCGGTCTCCTTCGGCGCGCCCATCGACTTTTACGAGAACTTCCTGGTTACCGGGCACTCCGCTTGGCGCCACACCACGATCTCGGCCTCATTTTCAAATACGGACGATGACGCTCACGGGCTGATCGCGCGCTACTCGGGGCCGGACCGCTACTGGTCCTGCTACATGACGCTTCAGCAGCGCCCGGATTGCATCAACTCCATCGAGCCTTGGCCCACACCCTTTTCGGCGCTCACTCGGGTCGATACCTCCCAGCCCTGCGTCAACGACTACGCGGTGGGCAGCAGCAGCAGCTTCGCCTACCTGCAGCTGCCCGGCGCGGTCTATCGAATGGAGCTGAGCATCGTGCCCGAGCTGGGCGGCGACCGAGTGACCTGTCGCATTGATGCGGACTTGGACGGTGTGCTCGGCACGGCCGGGGACATTGTCTACACCACGCTGGATACCAACCCGCTGCCCACGGGCCTCTCTGGCATGATGACCTTCGACAATGGTGGTGCGGACGAGGGCCTCATCGAGCTGGTTATCGACGATGTGGTGGTCACCAGCCTCGACCCTGATGCGGACGGTGATGGTGTCTCCGACGCAGTTGAGATTGCAGTAGGCACCAACCCTTCGAATGCAGATAGCGACGGAGACTGTATCTCGGACCGCTTCGAACTGCTGATGCCGGAGTACCCCAAGGATACAGATGGGGACCTCATCCTTGACGCTTTGGAGCAGGACGCGGACGCCGACGGCCTGCCGGATAGCCTTGAGTCCGGCAATTTGGCTTGCGATATCACTCTGCCTCCCGTCGATACGGACTGCGATAACATCCCGGACTTCCGGGACCTGGATTCGAATAACGATGGCATCCTCGATACCGACGATGACTTTGATGGCGACGGACTGAGCAACGGACGAGAGGCCAACCTCGGCACAGATCCCGCGGCTTTAGACAGCGATGGCGACGGCATCAGCGACCCCGCAGAGATCGCGGCCGGCAACCCCAACGTCTTTGAGCCCGGCATCGATACCGACCCCATGGATGCCGATACGGACGATGATGGCATCGGGGACGGTGAGGAGGTGCTGCCCGGGCTCGATGGCGTGATCACCGACCCGCTCGACGCCGACAGTGATGACGATGGCCTGCCCGACGGGCTGGAGACGGGCGCCACCCCTGTGCCCTCCGGCGTGAGCCCCGGAATCGGCGCCCCGGTGGCGGGCACCGCGCCCAGCTTCGTGCCGGATGTGCAGCCCGGCACCACCACCAACCCGAACTCCGCCGATACCGACGGCGGGGGCCTGCCCGACGCGCTTGAGGATACGAACCGCAACGGGCGCATCGACCCCGGCGAGACCGACCCCAATGACCCCAGCGATGATGATCCCGACCCCGACAATGACGGGGTGCCGACTTGGCAAGAGGTCTTGCTAGGTACAGACCCCTTGGACGCGGATACGGACGGTGATGGCCTGTCAGATGGTGAGGAGCTTTCGCCCGGCCAGGACGGCTGGGTCACAGATCCGTTGGACGCGGACAGCGATGATGACGGGCTCAGCGATGGTGAAGAGGGGGTGCTGGGCGCAGACGGCTACATCACCAACCCTACCAACCCCGACACAGATGGCGATGGCCTCTCGGATGGGCTCGAGGTCGGTGCGGTCGGCGTGCCGGCCTCCGTCAGCGATGGGCAGGGCATCTCGGTGGGCGGCACAGGCCCAGGTTTTGTGCCGGACTCAGATCCCACGACCACCACTGATCCGACCAACCCCGATACGGATGGCGGCGGGGTGCCGGATGGTCTCGAGGACGCCGATGGCGACGGCTATTGGGACATTGATGAGCGCAACCCGCTGGATGGGCTCGACGATGTGGCGGGCCCCCTGTGCGGCAATAGCGCGCTCGACGCGGGCGAGGGCTGTGATGATGGCAACCGCGTGGGCAGTGATGGCTGCAACGCCAATTGCGTCGTGGAGCCCGGCTGGACCTGCCTCGGCGTTCCCAGCGCTTGCGTCGACGAACGTACAGATCAGGACGGCGACGGCATCCCGACCTATATCGAGCGGCGCATCGGCACCGACCCCTTCGACGCGGATACCGATGGCGATGGCATCGATGATGGTGTGGAGATCGGGGCCGGGACCAGCTCCACGGCCTATGACCCGGGCGTCGATACCGACCCGCTGGATGCGGACAGTGATGACGATGGTCTCGCGGATGGCGCGGAGGCCGGAGTGGGTACCGACCCCCTCAACCCCGACACAGATGGCGATGGCCTGCGGGATGGCGTGGAGTTGGGCCAAGGGCCCGTCGCACCGGGCGTCAGTGATGGCTTCGGCGTGCCCTATCGAGGCACGGGCCTAGGCTTTTTCCCGGACCGTGACGTCAGCAGCACCACCGACCCCACCGCGCCCGATACCGATAGCGGCGGCGTGCCGGATGGCCGCGAGGACGTTACGCAGGATGGATTGCGCGACCCCGGCGAGCGGGACCCCAATAATCCCGCCGATGACTTGTTGCCCAACTGCGGCAACGCCGTGCTGAACCCCACCGAGGGTTGTGATGATGGCAACCTGACCGCAGGTGATGGCTGCTCACCGTGGTGTGAAGTGGAGACAGACTTTGTCTGCGTGGGATCTCCGTCCACCTGCACCGGTCCCAGCGCAGATCCGGATGGTGATGGCCTCGATAACGCAACAGAGCTTGCGCTCGGGACGGATCCCTTGGTGGCCGATACCGATGGGGATGGGCTCAGCGATGGTGCGGAGGTCGCGGGCGGGGCCGCTCCGGGAGGCTATGAGCCGGGCATTGATACCAACCCTCTGGATGCCGATACCGATGATGATGGCATCAGCGACGGTGAGGAGCTGGTGCCCGGGCTCGATGGCTACGTGACGGACCCTCTGGATGCGGATACCGACGGTGATGGCATTCAAGACGGGGTGGAGACCTCGGCGGTGGGGGTGCCTGCGGGCCGAAGCGGCATCCTGGGTCGGGGTTATGCCGGCACCGACCCCGGGTGGCGCCGGGATGCCGATGGCAGCACCCAGACCGACCCCACCGTGGCCGATACCGACGGCGGGACCGTGCCCGATGGCTTGGAGGACGTGAATCGTAACGGGCGGGTGGACCCGGGCGAGCGTGATCCCAATGACCCGCTGGACGACGTGCCCGCGAGCTGCGGCAATGGCATCATTGAGCCGGGCGAGCGCTGCGATGATGGCAACCGTGCGCCCCAGGACGGATGCTCCGTCTACTGCCTCGTCGAGGACGGATGGCGCTGCGGTGGCCAGGCCAGCATTTGCACCAGCTTGATCCCGGATACCGACGGGGACGGCCTCAACGATGAACTAGAGATTCTCATCGGCACCGACCCCACCGTCGCGGATACGGACGGCGATGGCCTGACGGACGCGGAGGAGATCGCGGCCGGGGATCCGGATGTCTTCGAGCCCGGCATCGACACCGACCCCGTCGATGCGGATACGGATGATGATGGGCTCAGCGATGGAGAGGAACTGTCCCCGGGCCTCGATGGCTTCGTCACAAACCCGCTCGTGACCGATACCGACGGGGACGGGCTCAGCGATGGCCTGGAGGTGGGCCTGGGCCCGGTGGCCGGTGGTATCAGTGCAGGCGGAGTTGCGTATGGGGGCACCGCAGGCACCTTCGTACCGGACGCGGACCCCACGACCACCACGGACCCCACCGCGGCGGACAGCGACCAGGGCACCGTGCCCGACGGCATTGAGGACGCCAACCGCAACGGCCGCGTCGACGCGGGCGAACGCGACCCGAATGTGGGTTCCGACGATGTGCCGACGACCTGTGGCAATGGCGCCATCGAGCTGGGCGAGACCTGCGATGACGCCGGCACAGTCGACGGTGATGGCTGCAGCTCGGCTTGCCTTGTCGAAGATGGCTGGCGCTGCGTTGGCGCACCGAGCATCTGTGAGCGCATCGAGGTCTGCGGCAACGGCCGCATCGATACCGGCGAGCTGTGCGATGACGGCGGCGTGGTGGATGGCGATGGCTGTAACGCGATGTGCCAGGTGGAGTCGGGCTGGATCTGCTCGGGCGAACCGAGCGTATGTGTGCCCGTGAGCCCCGCGGTGTGTGGCAATGGCCGCATCGAGATTGGCGAGCAGTGCGACGATGGCAATACCGTGGTGGCAGACGGTTGCAACTCAGCCTGCCGGATTGAGGATGGCTGGGGCTGCGCCGGTGAGCCCTCCACCTGCGACCGCCTGGACGGCGATCTGGACGGCGATGGTGTGCTCGATACCCAAGATAATTGCTCTCAGGTCCCGAACCGGGATCAGGAAGATCTGGATGGCGATGGTCTGGGTGATGCCTGTGACCTCGACGCGGATGGTGATGGGCTCAATGACGACTTGAGCGTCGCGGGTGGCGGCTGCGGGTGCCGCTCGGATCGCGCCGCGGATAACAAGGGCCCGCTTTGGCCGCTCGCTGCGATCTTCGGCCTGCTCATGTGGCGCCGGCGCAGGGCCTAGTTCGCAGGCAGGAGCCGTCGCACGACGATCTGCCGCAGCTCATTCAGCGCGTCACGGTTGGTATTGTGCTCCGTGCTGCGGTCGAGCACGACGGTCTCCGCGGCATCCACCTTCTCTTGGGCCTGCTCCAGCTCATCCACGTTGATGTTGGCCTGACGTTCAAAGGAAGCCAGCTTGCGTTTGGCCGCGCTCAGTTTCGCCTTGGCTTGACGCAGGTCACGGGAGGACTGCTTCAGGGTGTCCCGAATGCGCGCATAGTCATCCCGCTCGCTGGGCATAAGGTCTAGCTTCGACCAGGGCAGAGGCTTCAAGGTAGCCTTGATCTGCTGGGTGCTCTTGTTCTTCGCCGTCAGCTTTCGGCGGTAGGTGCTCGTATCGGGGCGGGAGATTGTGAGTTCGAAGCTGCGCCCGGCCTCGATCGCCCAATCTATGAGCGGGGTGCGGCCGACGCTCTCACCGTCGATCTGGACCTCGGCATTATCCGGCTCAGAGCGGAAGCTGAACAGCCGCGCTGGGACCAGCTTTACGGGCGGAATCTGGGTCTGTGCGGTGGCGGTGGTCTTCACGGTCCGCGGCAAGAAGCCCGGCTTCGTGAACGTGATCTCAAGCGCTTCATCGGCCTCCACCCGCGTGATCTCGTAGGGGGTGGTGCCGGTCGCCTTGCGGCCGCTGATCTGCACCGTGGCTCCCGGTGGCTCGCTGCTCACCGAGAGCGTCAACAGACGTTGCAGCACGAAGTGCGCGGTCTTGACCTCGCGGGTATTCGGCAGGATCTGCACGGTTAGCGGGTCCACGTCCTTATAGCCGCGGAGCTTAACGAAGACGGTCACCGGGGACCCCGGCTTGAGGTCCGCGATCTCGAGCGGCGTGCGGCCCCGCTTTTTGCCGTCCACGTACACATCGGCGCCGGCGGGCACTGAGGTGACATCCAGCTGCCTGAACTTCTGTGCTGGCGGCGCGGCGCGGGTTGTGGCTCTCGGGCGGGGCTCGTCGGGCGCGTCCGAGGGCATGATCATGCGCGCCAGGCTCACTGCGCCCACCAGGCAGAGCACAGCCCCGCCGATCATCAGCCACAGCGGCGGGCCCGGCTCGGCCTGTACGCCGCCCTGCCATGTGGGCTTGAGGTCCGCAGCGCCCATGGGCTTGGGCGCCACATCGAAGGCCCCCTCTTTGATCTGCGGCGCGATCGCAGGCGCGGCAGAAAGTGGGGCGGGGCTTGTGGGCACAGGCAGCTGCAGCGCGGGCGCTGCGCTGGCCTCTTCTTCCACGGGTGGGTAGCTGTGCCCGGCGGCGCGAAAGGCGTACAGCAACTTAGCCTGCACACTCTCGAGCCCGGGCTTCAAGGTCTGCACGGAGTGCGCGATGTAGGCCTGGGATTGGCTCGCCGGCTGTAGGCCCTCGCCCAGTCGCGCGAGGCGGGGGACCAGCAGCTCCATGCGCTGGGGGCGCTGCTCCAGATCGGGGTGGCAGAGCTCTGCGATGAGCTCAGGCAAGCCATTGGGAAGATCCGACCGCTTGCTGAGCACCAGGGCCAGCGCGTTGGGGTCCGAGTCGATGGGCGCGTGGCCCAGGACCATCTCGGCCATAAGTCGGCCCAGGCCCCACACATCACCGCGGGGGTCGGGTATCTCGGGGCTGGCCGCAGTCAAAGCCAGGCCGTCGAGCACTACCCGGCCTTGGCGCTCAAGCAGGACCTGCTCCGGGCTCAGGGCCTCGTGGGTCAGGTTCAATGCGGTGCCCGTGGGCGCCTTGGCCTGATGCAGGTGGCTGAGCCCAGTGGCAACCTTGTGAGCGATCTCGATGATGACGGATGCAGGAAGGCTTGCGTTTTGGGCGCGCAGCTGATCGAGCAGGGCTCGCAGGGTGAGGCCGTCCACGATCTCCTCGGCGACCCACGGCCCGCTGGGAGCGGCGCCGAGGTCCAGGATGCGCAGGAGATTGGCATGCTCAACAAATTGCAGCGCCGTCCAGCGCTCAAAGTGGGCGGGGGCCGGTGTGGTGCTCGCCGTGAGCCGCACGGGCAGCAGGTCGCCATGCTCGCGGCGCGCCCAGCTGCGCTGATAGCCCAGGGGGGCGCTGGCGCGTTCGATCAGTGTGAAGCCTTCAAATGTACTGGGCATGGCCGGGGTCTCTTCGTGCCTGACTCGATTCCTAACATAGATGACTCTTGGTTGAGCTTGGCCGCCGCTGTCGGTTATCAAAGCGTCGCGATGCGTCGGGCCGCACTTATTCTCTCTATCGCGTGGGGCACAGGGTGCGCGAGTTCGCCCCAAGACATGCACGGCTGGGGGCGTGAACGGCTGGAGGTCGAGGAGGCCTCGCTCAAGGCGCCGCCGCCCAAGCGCAAGAAGAGAAAGGCAATCAAGATTGCCGATCACGCCAAGACCTACCGCACCGCGGTGCTCTGCGAGCAGGCCTCGCGCAATGTGCTCCATCACGATGAGAACAAGGCCATGGCCTTCGTGGCGGCCTGCGCGGCGCGGCCCGACTTCACACAGCTGGAGCGGGTGCTCGCGGCGCCTTGGCTGCCCTACGTCAAAGCGCGGCCGCGTTGGGGCGCCAAGCTCATCAGCCAGATCATCAGCAATCGCGGCGGGCAGGTGGCGCTGGACCTCGCCTTGGCCAATGAGCGCGGCGCGCAGCTCTTTGAGCTCAAGACGGTGGTGCGCAGCGCGAAGGTCTTCCGTGGGCGCTATGTGCTCTTTCGGGCCAAGGTCAGCGCGGTCATCGACCGGCCTGGGGCCCACCAGCTGGAGTTGGCCGAGACCACGCTGCGGGCCGAGAACATCACCCGGCGCTGGACCCGATCTCAGGCCTATAAACAACGGCGCCGCGGCAGCAGCGGCGCGCCGGTGGTCACTCGGGACCCCAAAGGGCGCACCCGCTACAAGATCGTGGTGGAGTCGCACAACGTCTCGACCGAGACCCAGCGGCGCCTGACCGTCACCTCGAAGCGGGCCTCGAAGGTCAAGGAGGGCACTGAGGGCCTGTTCTTGGTGCGTTTTGAGGGGCTGACGAGCCCCGTGAACCCCGAGACTGGCGCGGTGACCGGTCGGGCCGCGCTCGCCGGCTTTTTCGCCCTGCAAGAAGGCCTGCCCTGAAAGGCGTCCGGTCCGCTATGGTGAGGCCATGCGTGCCCTCGCTCGGACCGGTCTGTTGGTGGCCATGGCCTTCGCGGGTGGCGCTGTCACCTCTGCGGGGGTGGCCTCGGCCCGCCATGATTCGGACAGTACCTACCGCCACCTCGCCGTCTTTGCGCGGGTCCTAAACTACGTCGAGAATAACTACGTCGATGAGGTCTCGCCGGTGGCGCTCATCTACGGAGCGATCCGCGGCACGCTGGCCACCCTCGATCCGCACTCTAGCTTCATGGAGCCGGAGCAGTACGCCGCCCTAAAGAGTGAGGCGCGCGGTGAGTTTGGCGGCATCGGTGTGGAGGTGGAGCTTCGCCCCGAGGGGGTGCTCATCGTGGAGCGCTTCGAGGAGGCGCCCGCGATCCGGGCCGGACTCCGGATCGGAGATCACATCGTGGCCGTGGATGGCACCTCTGTGAAGGGGCTGTCCCTGCCGGAGGTGGTGCGACGCATCAAGGGAAGGGCGGGCACCCGCGTGGTCTTGACGGTGCGCCGGGCTCAGGACGCGGCGCTTCAGACCATCCCTGTGATCCGGGATCGTATCTACATCGCCTCCGTGTCGGCGCGGCGGCTGGAGCACGACCAGGCGTACATCCGCATCAAGAGCTTCACCGAGCGCACGCACCACGACATGCAGCGCGGCCTGCTCGCGGCCACCGGTGATCGGCCGCTCAAGGGGCTGATCTTGGACATGCGCGACAATCCGGGCGGTCTGCTCAACGAGGGGGTGCGGGTCGCGGATACGTGGCTCTCGGAGGGGGTCATCGTATCGACCGAGGGCCGCAGCGGTGAGCCGGACGTGGAGTTTGCCCACCCCAAGGGCACGGAGCCAGCCTATCCCATCGTGGTGCTTGTAAACGGCGGCACGGCCTCAGCGGCCGAGATCGTGGCCGGCGCGCTGCAGGACCACAAGCGCGGGATCATTGTGGGCACGCAGACCTTCGGGAAGGGGTCGGTGCAGACGGTGATCGAGCTTGAAGACGGTTCGGCTCTGAAGCTGACCATCGCGCGGTACTTCACGCCCGCCCACCGATCCATCCGCGGCCTAGGAATTACGCCCGATGTTGTGGTGCCCAGGCGCGCAGCGACCGAGGTGTCGGGAAATGTAGGCGAAAAAGTGACGAAGGTCGATAACCAGCTGCAGGCCGCCATTCAGATGCTTCGACGTCAGTCGGGCTCCAAGGGCCGTTCAGGGCGAGCCCGCTAAGATTTCGGGCTTCGCCCCGTCATCGGTCGGACGACCAACGGTGCATCTCTTTACCCCGCGAAATCATGATGGTACTCCGCTGAGTCGGGGTTTGAGGCCCACTCGTGGCGACGATCTTCAAGCTCATCATTGAAGACGACGAAGGCAAGACCACGGTCTATCCGCTTGCGGATGGCTCGGTCTCCATTGGTCGTAAGGAAAGCAACACAATCCGCTTAATGGAGCGGAACGTGTCGCGGCGTCACGCCCGTTTGGTGCGTAGTACCGCCGCGGTCTTCATCGAAGACCTAGACAGCTACAACGGCATCCGCATCAACGGTGAACGCATCGCTGGTCGGTATGAGGTTAAGGAAGGCGATCTTGTAGAGATCGGCGACTACCACCTCGCCCTGCAGCGCTCTGAGGTCGCAGAGGATGAGCTGCCCACGGGCGAAGCGCCCCACGGGCGCGGCGATGGTTGGCCGCCTGCCGGCACCGTTCCCGATATCCGCCTGCCCAACGAGATGGTCGCCAGCGGCAACGCCCGCGACACCGTCATCGACCAAGAGGCGCCGCCCAACCTGCCCAGTCCCTCCGGACCTGGCGCTTTGGATCAACCGCTGCCGCCCAGCCAGCCGCTCGTGAAGCCGCCCCCCCGGGGCGACACGGGGGGCGCTGGCTCCGCACCGCTGCCGCCCTTCCCGGGACCCGGAGGCCTCGCGCCCCCGAAGGCCCCTATGTATGGCGAGGCCAGCCAGGCCACCGAGGCCATTGGCGGCTCGGCGCCATTGGCGGCCGGACCGGCCTACCAGTCCACCGTGCCGCGTTTGGTGTGTGTCAGCACCACCTACGCCGGTAAGGAGTTCGCGCTCACTCGCCCCGAGCTGATCATCGGCCGGGTCGAGGACAATGACATCGTCATCGAGCACCGCTCGGTGTCCCGTAACCACGCCAAGATCCTCTTCGACGGCAGCACCCACAAGATCATCGACCTGCAGAGCGCCAACGGCATCCTCGTCAACGGCGAAGAGTACGCGATGACGGACCTGCGCAAGGGCGACCTGGTGGAGCTGGGGCATGTGCGCTTTCGTTTCATCCCAGCCGACGAGCCCTTCCTCGCGAATGAGGAAGAGACGAAGGAGATGCGCGAGGCCGGTGTCGAGGCGCCCTCCGCCCCGAAGAATCGTCCCAGCAATGCCGACGCGGCGGCTGGCCTGACCGCACCGCCCGCACCCGCACCCGCCGCCAATGAGGCGCCGCTGCCCGCCTACGATCCGAGCACGGCTCAGACCGTGACGGATACGCCCCTGGACGCGTTGGGCATGGGCGACCTCGCCGCGCCGCACGTCCAGGCATCGGCCCCGCCTGCTGCCAAGCCGCCCCGGCCCAGCCGAGATCAACGGCCCACTCAGGTCAACGCGGCGCCTCCCGCCAATACTCGACCCAGCGCGGCTGCTTTCACGGCTACAGTGCCCGACGATAGCGGCCGCACCGAGGCTCCGCCACGCGCGCAGACCCGCACCGAGAGCGAGGTCGAGGCCGCGCCCGAGGCTGCGCCCAAGAAGGGCCTTTTGATCATCATCGCGGCTCTGCTGCTGATGGCCTTGGTGCTTGGCTTCTTGGTGATCTCCGGAGGCGGAAGCGCCGAGCGTCAAGAGACCTTGCAGAAAGCCTTCGAGGCCAAGGACTGGAATACCGTGGTGCGGCTGTACGAGGAGGATCCCTCCGACTTCGCCAACCCGAAGGCTGTCTTGCCCTTGTATAAGAAGGCCGTGGCGGCGCAGGCCTCCGGCGGCACACCCGCGGCTCGCCCGGAGCCTGATGTGGAGCCGCCCCTCGGCGATACTCCAGACCCAGACCCCGAGCCGCTGGAGCCTGTGCGAGAGCCCGAGCCTGAGCCCGATCTGCCCGACGGTGACGCCAACGCACGCACGGAGGCGGCCAGGACTAAGGCCAGCAAGCGCCGCGCGGCCTCTCGACGTCGAAGCAAGACCGCCAAGAGCACCAAGTCGACCAATGCGGCGGCTCAGCTCGCTTCCGATGGTAGCCGTGCTCTGATGCAAGGCGACCTGACGTCTGCCGAGCGCTTGCTTACGCGTTGCCTCAAGGCCGACCCGGGCTTTGCGAACTGCCATCGAACGCTCGGCGTGCTCTACGCGCAGCGTGACGATACCCAGCGCTCGATCCGGCACTACCGAAAGTACGTGCAGTTGGCGCCCACCGCGGCCGATGCCGAGCGCGTGCGGCAGATGATTCGTAAGGCAGAGGCGGCCTCCGAAGAGCCCTCCGGCGAGAACGCCCTGTGAAGCCCCGACGTAAGCCCCTGCTGGCCATCAGCATGGGTGATCCTGCGGGCGTCGGCCCGGAGGTCGTACTCAAGGCAGCCTCGGTCCTGGATGTGCGCGGCGACGCGGACCTGCTGGTCTATGGCGACGTGATGGTGTTGGAGCGTGCGGCTCGCGACATGGCGGTTCCGATGCGCATGGTATCGGTCGAGACGGCCGCCGACGCCCGGGCGCACTCGGGCAGCGACGTGCTCGCCGTGGTGCCGGTTTCCCAGATGGACACGCGCGAGCACCGTTGGGCCTCTCCCTCGGTGGACTCAGACCTGGCGCAGGTTGAGTACGTCAAGGCAGCTTTCGACGCCATCTGGACCAAGCAGGCGGATGCCATCGTCACCGCGCCCATCAACAAGCGCTCTTTGAGGCGGGCTGGTGCGAAGTGGCCGGGCCATACCGAGATGCTTTCAGAGCTCAGCGGTGGGGCAAGGCCGTTGATGATGCTCGCGGGACCGACCTTGAAGGTGGTGCCTTTGACCACGCACGTGCCGCTCAAGGATGTGCCCGGACTGCTGAGCATCGAGTTGGTGGCGCACGCCATTCGTGTCGCCCAGGAGACCTTCAAGGTGCACTTTGGTGCGCATCGCCCGCGCATCGCTGTCGCCGGGTTGAACCCGCACGCGGGTGAAGAGGGCCTCTTCGGTGATGAAGAGCGCGAGATCATTGGCCCAGCCGTCGAGGCGGCGCGAGCCGAGGGCATCGCGGCCATTGGCCCCATCTCGGGCGATACCGTCTTTCACCGCGCGATGACCGGCGAGTTCGACGTGGTCATCGGCATGTATCACGACCAGGCCCTCATCCCCCTGAAGCTGCTGGACTTCGACCGGGCCGTGAATGTGACCCTCGGCCTACCGCTGGTGCGTACCAGCGTCGACCATGGCACCGCCTACGACATCGCGGGTCGGGGTGTGGCCTCGGCGCACAGCATGATCGAGGCCCTGCGCCTCGCCGCGCGCATGGTCCGCGACGGTTGGAAGGCCAGCGCACGCTCCGCACGGGCTGCCGGCGATAGCGATTCGGAGCAGACTGCCTCCTCATGAGGCTCTGGGTCAGCGTCTCGCTGTCCTTGGGGGTGCTGCTCTCCGCGGCGCTGAGCTTCGCAGGTCCCTACGATCGACTGTTGAACGTGCTGCTTACGGATGACTCGTACAAGGTCCGTATGAAGGCCGTGCGGGTCATCTCCAAGAAGGTGCGCGCGCGGAACAAGCCGGCGCCCCAAGCCGTGATCAACGCCATCGCCGAGGCTGCGACCAAGGACGAAGCTCACTTGGTGCGCGGCATGGCCTGCATTGCGCTGGGCCAGCTTGAGGACATCCGTGGCAGGCCAGCGCTGCTGAAGGCCCAAGAGGATGATGAGGCCTTTGTGCGGGCTCAGGCGGAAGCTGCCTTGCAAGCATTGACGCCGGCGATAGCCCCAGAACCTGGAGGTGACCTACTGGTCTTCGGGGTCGACGCGATACCCGGAGTTCAGGTCTCTCAGGTCCTACAGAGTGACCTCTTGGCCTTCATGAAGGACGTCTTGCATACTTATGCGACGGACTATCGGGTGGCCATCGATGGTGCGGACCCCGGCTACCAGCTGCGAGGTAGTATCGCGCAGGTATCTCAGGTGCCGCGTGAAGAGGGCGGGGCGAAGGTCACCATCGAGGTGAAGGTGACGGTCTCAACCTGGCCAGCCAAGAACCTGCGCCATGTCATGAGCGCCAAAGCCAGCGCTAAAGTATCGAGCGCGCAAGCCAGCCTGCGTGTGCAGCGCAAAGTGCTTCGAGCGGCCGTGCAACGTGCCGTGCAGGATGCACTGCAACAAATCAAGGGAACATAGAAGATGCCGAACCGACACGCCAGCACTGTGGGCCAGCGGCGCCACCGACGGGTCTCGAATTACCTGCTCAATCGCAGCTTTCAGCTCAAGTATGTGGGCATGATCTTGGGCCTATCGATCGCCATCTCTTTTGGGCTGGGCTTCTTCTTGGTGGACCAGATGCGGGAGAACAGCCGCATGCTCATGCTGGATGCGGAGATGGATCCGGTCTTTCAGGAGCAGCTGGCGCGCTCGGATGCGGAGTCGATGCTGGTGCTGGTGGGGGCCCTCTTGGCGTTCAACGTCGCGCTCGGGGTGGGCGCCTTGGTGGTCACGCACCGGCTGGCTGGGCCGATGTTCGTCTTTCGGCGCTACCTGCGCATGCTCGCGGAGGGCAAGATCCCCAACATCCGCGCGCTGCGAAAAGGCGACGAGTTTGAGGATGTGCTGCAGGAGATGAAGAACACCGTTCAAGCGGTGGAACGCGGCATGCGTCAGGACCTCGAGTCGGTGGCCAAGATCCGGGCGCTCCTGGGCGAAATGCCCTCGGCAGACCTCGCCGCCGTGCACGCTGAGCTGGACCAAATCGAGGGGCGAAAGGGCGGCACGCCCGCAGATCCCAGCACACTCCAACCGCAATGAAACCTCGTCTTGACGCCTGGCGGCATCGGCGCGTAGGACTCGGCCTAGGCGGGGTACCGCCTGCTCTCGGGCCTATAGCTCAGCGGTTAGAGCTGTCGGCTCATAACCGATAGGTCCCAGGTTCGAATCCTGGTGGGCCCAACCGAGGCGGTCTGTTGCACGAAGCTAAACATAGTCAGCCGGCCATTTTCTCCTTTGAAGAGTGCGCGAGCCCCAGTGGCCAGCGCACTTTTTTTGTCTGTGACCGTGTCACTCCCTTCCTACCGGAGGCCCCCAATCGTGCGTGAAACGCTGCTTGCTCTGTACGAACTTCAGAAGATCGATAAGAACGCCTACGTCCTGACCCAACAGGCCGAGGAAATACCGCGCAAGATTCACGAGCTTGAGCACAGCCTCGAAGGCTTTCGCAGCGAGCTGGGTGTTCTGAACACCGAGCTGGAGACCCTTCGGGGCGAGCAGCGCGAGATCGAGGCCAAGAACGCGGAAGAGGGCGAGAAGCATCGCAAGTGGAAGACCCGCTTGCATGACATCAAGAGCCCCCGTGAGTACCAAGCCCTGTCCCGTGAGGTGGAGCTCGGCGAGCGCCACATTCGTGAGAGCGAAGAGCGCATCCTCGAGCTGATGTCCTCCATTGAGGACCGCCAAAAGGAGATCGCGGATAAGACCAAGGTCCTGCGCGGTCACGAGGGAGAGGTCAGCACCAAGGTTCGCACCTTGCGCAGCCGTCAGACCGAGCTGAGCGCAGAGGCCGAGGCGGCCAGCCAAGGCCGCGAGGTCTTGGTCAAGAAGATCAACAGCCGCGTGCTCAAGCGCTACGACAGCCTGCGCGTGAAGCGCAGCGGAACCGCGGTGGTCGCGACCACCGGCGGTGCCTGCTGCGGTTGCAACATGGCGGTGCGTCCTCAGCAGTTGGTTGAGATGCAGCGCTTCACGAGCATTGAGCAGTGCGCCGTCTGCCACCGCATCCTGGTGCACGAGAGCCTGCTCAATACCGCCGGCTCCGACGGCGAGTAGCCGC
>Ga0193954_1000241_pt1 | contig 33573 bp, 25 predicted proteins | sample BB_5_MG_FD_140340 | JGI IMG/M metagenome (GOLD analysis project Ga0193954, IMG submission 140340) | Microbial mat bacterial communities from the Broadkill River, Lewes, Delaware, United States - BB_5_MG | ecosystem: Environmental > Aquatic > Freshwater > River > Microbial mats | place: USA...
CGCTGTTTACGCTCATTGACGGCCTCAACAGCCTCACCGCAACGACGAGTTCGGCGGGTTTTTACTTCAATAAATGCGAGTATTTTACCCCGGCGAGCAATAATATCGATCTCACCTGTTGGCGCACGGTAGTTTGTTTCGACAATGCGATAGAGTCGCCTTTTCAAATAGCGAACAGCCTGCTGCTCACCCCAGCGACCAAGACTCAATCGTTGCTCGGTCACACATGCTCCCGTACACCAGCAAAACTTTTTCGATGTAATGGACATGGGCCGTGTTCAGCAATGAGAGCTCGGTGCTTGGCGCTGCCGTACCCTTTATGACCAGCAAAGCCGTACTGAGGATAATGACGATCATAAACCACCATCATGCGATCACGTACCACCTTGGCGATCACCGATGCCGCTGCAATCGACAACGAACGGGAATCTCCCTTTTTAATCGTCTGTTGCTCACAAGAAAGAGGAACCGGAGTGATCCCATCGATAAGGAGATGTTGCGGTGCTATTTTCAACCGCGATACGGCTTGACACATGGATTTCAGCGTCGCTTGAAGGATATTGATCTCATCCACCTCATCGGCATGGGCAAAACCAACGCCTACTGCCAACGCCTGTTGCCGAATAGGAGTAAAGAGTTGCTCACGTTTTTTTGCACTGAGTTTTTTGGAATCAGTCAGACCGGGAAGGTCAAAGTGCTCTGGCAAGATAACAGCAGCGGCAACGACAGGACCTGCGAGCGGACCACGCCCTGCTTCATCAATACCCGCAATAAGGGTGATACCTTGCAAACGCAATTTTTTTTCAAAGTAGCTTGGATCGAAAGCCTCATCGAGGGGATCGCCAGAGAGTCCAGCAAATAAAGATGCTGTGGTGGGTGAAGACACGTCTAGAACTCCTTAGCACGCTGAAGTGCCGAATCATCAATCACGCTTTACCGATATGGTAAACGCAAAAACACCATTCAGTATAAGTCAGTCAGACCAAAACCGCTAAGGATTAAATAGGGGGATAACAACAAGAAAGGAAAAAAACACCCCGCAACATTAAAATGCTGCGGGGTGTTGGTTTTCTTAGTACTGACGCTTCTCACGAATACGTGCAGACTTACCTTGCAATTGACGCAAGTAGTAAAGCTTCGCACGACGTACGCGGCCTACCATCAATACTTCAATCTTATCTACTAGAGGTGAGTGAAGAGGAAAGATACGCTCAACACCAATGCCACCAGAGATTTTACGTACAGTAAAGGTCGAACCGATTCCACGGTTTACACGCTTGATGCAAACACCTTGAAAAACCTGAATCCGCTGTTTGTCACCTTCAACAATTTTTGCATGAACGCGCAGTGTGTCCCCTGCTTTAAACATAGGGAGATCTGTCTTCATCTGCTCGTTACCAATTTGATCAACAATGTTCATCATTGCCTCCTTATTTATCTTTAAAAAGCTTAAGCGTTAGTTTTATCACTACGTGAATGAGGTTAGAGAGTTTGGCGTAACCGCTTTAACTCTGTAAGATCATCATCCGTTAATTGTACTTTATCCAATAAGTCGGGTCGCCGTTGCAACGTCCGTTGCAATTGCTGGCTACGTCGCCATGCTGCAATGCGAGCATGATTACCGGACAACAAGACTTCAGGAACCTGTTGTCCCATGAATTCTGCAGGTCGTGTGTAGTGCGGATGCTCTAAAAGCCCGTCCGAAAACGAATCGGCTTCAGCACTTCCTGTGCTACCAAGTACTCCAGGTAATAATCGTGCTATGGCATCGATCATCACCATCGCCGGTAATTCCCCCCCAGTGAGGACGAAATCACCAATAGAGTATTCTGCATCAACATAGGAACGTATGCGTTCGTCAAACCCTTCGTAGCGACCACAAAGAAAAATCAAACCCGCTTCAGCAGAGAGTGTTTCTGCCGCGTGCTGATTAAAGGGCTTGCCTTGGGGAGTCATCATAACGACTTTTGCCCCCGGGCGTTGCTGTTTTAGGTCTTCGATCGCACGACAAATCGGTTCAGGCTTCATCACCATGCCAGCTCCGCCGCCATAGGGTGTGTCGTCTGTCACCTGATGTCGACCTTCTGCCCAGTTTCGTAAGTTATGAGCCGTGATAGTCATCAACTCATTCGAAACCGCTTTGCCAATAATACTACTAGCAAAGGGAGATTCAAACATCTCCGGAAATAGGGTTACGACATCAAAATTCATCCGTTCAGTTCTATCAGTCCATCGGGCAAAGTCACTCGCATTTGCCCTTGTTCAAGATCTATTTCATCGATAAACGCTTCTACGGCTGGAAACATCACTTCGCCGTGAACTCCTTCGGTCACATACACATCATGACCATTTGTTTCAAGTACAGAAGTGAGTGTCCCTAAATCGCCAAGTTGACTATCGACAACTTGTAATCCTTGTAGTTGGTGCCAATAATGACTGCCCTCTTCAAGTTCAGGGAATTGTTCGTAGGCCATAAATACCTTTGCCCCGAGCAATCCTTCCACCTTATTGATATGGTCATAGCCTTCAAGAGTGAGCAAAATAATTTGCTTATGCAAGGAGGTTTTAACCACATCTATCGTTAACTTTCGTCCATCGCTACAGTGCAGAGTAACACTCTCAGCGCCAAGTAAGACTTGGGAGCCATTAGTGTTCGGGCGAATTTTAAGGTCACCACGTAAACCATGTGTTCCGGTGATGGTTCCTGCTTCAACTAACGAATCTTCTGTCACGTTTACCGTTTCACTGTTGTGTTAATGGGCAATTCAGCCCAGTACGACTTTATGCTTCAGCTTTTTGCTGAAATTTTTCCCACACACCCTCTTTGCGTAACAGTTGCAATACTGTTTCGGAAGGTTGAGCGCCTTTATTCAACCATGCTAAAGCACGATCCTCTTTTAAAGCGATCATGGCTGGTTTAACCAATGGGTTATACTGGCCAATGTTCTCAATGTAACGACCATCACGAGGACAACGCTCGTCCGCAACAACAATCTGGTAAAACGGTTTCTTCTTAGCACCACCACGGGCCAATCTGATTTTTACTGACATATCTACTACCTCTCTATAACGACACCTGGAAATCAGGTGTTCCAAAATTGTTTTATACTTTATCGTTGAAAAAGATGTGGACTAAAACGGCATACCGCCGCCGCCCATCATCCCTTTAAGACCTTTCGGCCCCATTTTTTGCATTTTCTTCATCATCTTTTGTGCTTCAGTGAAACGCTTCAGCAACTGATTCACATCTTGAACGCGAGTTCCACTACCGTTGGCAATACGCACACGACGCGAACCGTTAATGATTTTATGGTTCTGGCGTTCCTTGGCTGTCATCGACGAGATGATCGCTTCAATCCGCTTCAACTCATCATCAGGGAGTTGCGCATTGCCCGCTTTTTTCATCGCCTTACTGGCACCAGGAATCATCTTCAATAACGATTCCATAGAACCCATTTTTTTGACCATCTGTAACTGGTCGCGAAATGATTCAAGGGTAAAACCATCTTTACGCATGGTTGCTTCGAGCTTGGCGGCATCATCTTTATCAATGGCCGCCTCAGCTTTCTCGATCAGCGAAAGAACATCGCCCATACCAAGAATACGCTGTGCCATACGATCGGGGTGGAATGCCTCAAGAGCATCCATTTTTTCGCCCATACCGACAAACTTAATCGGCTTGCCTGTTACCGCACGTACTGACAATGCAGCACCACCACGGGCATCACCATCCATCTTAGTGAGGATAACGCCTGTGACATTTAATTTTTCATCGAAACTCTTAACGACGTTGACAGCATCTTGACCTGTCATGGCGTCGGCAACGAACAAAATTTCACGTGGCTGTAATGACGCATTGATCTTCACCAACTCGTCCATCAGCTCTTCATCGACGTGAAGTCGTCCAGCAGTATCTAATATCAGTGTATCGTGACCATTAAGGCGGGCATACTCACGCGCTTGTTCACAAATCTCAACGGGATTATCGCCAGGCTGACTATCAAACACAGCCACACCAAGTTGGCGACCCAATACTTTTAATTGCTCAATCGCCGCAGGACGATACACGTCAGCGGGAACCAATAACGGATCACGCTTGTCACGGCGCAACTGAAGAGCTAATTTACCACAGGTTGTGGTTTTACCAGCACCTTGAAGACCACAGAGCATAATAGGTACGGGAGGCTGGGCTGCAAGGTCAAGAGCCGTTGAATCGCCCTCCCCCATCATCTTGCCAAGCTCTTCACGAACTATTTTTATAACTTGTTGCGCAGGGGTTAAACTTTTAAGAACATCAGAACCTACGGCGCGCGCACTGACAGCGGCAATAAAGTCCTTCACAACCTTAAAGTTAACATCGGCCTCAAGTAAAACAAGACGCACTTCACGCATCGCTTCGGTAACATGGGCCTCGGTAAGCCGCCCCTTGCCGCTTAGCTTCTTAAATACTGCGTCAAATTTATCGGTCAAGTTATCAAACATGAATATCCCGCGTCATGAAAATCGCAAATAAGGGAATATAGTGGCCTGCCGCGCCCTTGTCAAGAAAATTCCCCCACAAGTTCAAATGCTTCGCCCCTTAAACAATAGATCGTAACAGGAGTTAGTCCCTTTACCGTTAGAACGTCAACCACGGCGTCACACACGTCTTCTCCAATTCGTATCACCATACCGCAATCGGCCGTAATTGACCGTGGGACAGGCATTAACACCATGTCAAATTGATCTTTCAATGCCATTTCGGCCATCATCACTCGGTGGATTGAGTTAAAAACAATTAAGCGATGATGCTCTTCAACCATCCTCATACAACACCTTCCTTACCGATTCACATTAACCAGCGACACGGCCAATAAATTGCTCTGATTGACAGCTTAGCTGCTAAAAGATATGGTGAGTCAATATCGAAGAACCGATGCTCGCTAACCGATTCATGAGGAACGCCACTGTTTTGACTATTCACTCCACCCAGCTCACAATACTCTTGTCCTTTGCTCTGCTGTCAAATATCCCTTTAGGATTCCTTCGACAGGGTGCGACAAAACGTTCACCACTGTGGTTTTTATATATCCACCTATCCATTCCATTCATTATTGTCCTAAGACTTTACTATGACTTCGATTGGCACGTCATTCCATTCACCGTCGGTTGTGCCGTTGCGGGGCAATTAATGGGCGGGATACTGCACAAACGTCGGAAGAGTGAGTAACAATGTCACGAAGAAGCCGCAGCAGTGACTCGCTTAAATCGACACGTAGCCTTATTGAAGGACTCCTTGGCAACCTCGGAATTTCTAACAAGATTGAGCAACACCGGATCTGGTCGGTTTGGCAAGAAGCGGTCGGCGAACATATTGCCCAGCACGCAATCCCATCAAGGATTCGCAACAACGTCTTAGAGGTTAAAGTAGCTCACCCCGTCTGGATGCAACAACTTCAACTTCTCAAGCCTCGGCTACTAAAGCAGATCAATCAACACCTCGGTGATACTCCGATCAATGACCTTTATCTGCGCCGGGGGCAAATTGTTAAGGAACCAACCATCAACGTCGAGCCACCAACACCGCTACCCGAACTCAATGACGATGAGATTGAATCCGTACACCGACTTACTTCGACAATTAAAGACGATGAGGTGCGCACAGCCCTTGATCAATTAATCCAGAAACAGCGTCGTCTTGATAAACGCAACCAATCAGAATAAAGTGCTAGCGATACATAGCATTGACCTCCGCAGTATATTCCATATCATCGTAGACAAACAAAGGTGGCTCAATCTCTAACCCCGGTCGCCCCCGTTTACGCCCCTCAACAAGCACCAATCGCGCCTCACTATCGCTTCGACTATGAATCAAGCGCACCCGTTTAGGTTCAATATCAGCGTGACGCATTCCAGTGACAATATCAACGAGTCGCTCAGAGAGATGGATCATACTCAACGTGCCACCTTGGCGCAACAGCGCACTGCCCGTTGCCAAAAAATCGTTTAATCCACCTGCTAATTCGTGACGAGAATGAGCGCGTTCATCGCCAAAAGAACATTGTCCAGACTCAGGAGCGCGAAAAGGGGGGTTAGAGACAACACGATCAAATAGCCCATAACTGTGCTCGGTCAAATCGCGCAAGTCACAGTGACAAATCGACACACGGTCAGACAAATCGTTCAGCACCACATTTCGTTGGGCGCGTTCCACTTGAGCGGGTTGAATTTCAATGCCAACAATCTCCGCAGCAGCAGTCCAGCGAGCAATCAACATGGCGATAATTCCACCGCCACAGCCTAAATCTACAATTCGATCCCCTTCGGAAACAGTGACAAAGTCTGCCAGCAAAACAGGATCAACAGAAAAACGGTATCCGCGTCGATGCTGTATCAACTTCAACGCTCCACCTTTTAATGTGTCTAAAGACTCATCTTCCTTTAACTCAACCTGCTGAAACGACATTCAATTTTCCTCACAAAAAAAGGAGAGCTCAAACAGCTCTCCTTTTTTCTTGCAAATTAATAACTATTTTTATCCGCCGTAAGAGTGCAGTCCTGCCAACAGCAAGTTCACACCAAGGTAGCAGAAAATTGTCGCGGCAAAGCCAATAATTGACAGATATGCAGCCTTACGTCCAGCCCAGCCGCGAGTAATACGCGCATGTAAAAATGCCGCGTAAATAAACCAAACAATTAGGCTCCAAGTTTCCTTCGGGTCCCAACTCCAATAGGTTCCCCACGCATAGTTAGCCCATGCTGCGCCGGTAATAATACCTAAGGAGAGCAAAGGGAAACCAATCATGATCGCTTTGTAGTTCAAATCGTCAAGAATTTTAGCACTCGGAAATATTCCGACAATACCACCTGCGGGAGAGTCCTCAGCGTCACCCTCCTTACCCACTTTGATTAAATACATAATGGAAACACCACAAGCAACAGCAAATGCTGCGTAGCCAAGGAAGCAGGTAATAACATGGTATGTTAACCAGTTACTTTGCAGTGCAGGAACCAATGGTGAGATTGTTGCATCGAGTCGCAGTTGCGCCCATGTCATCGCCAAAAAGGCAAAAGGAATAACGAAAGCACCGACCGATTTTTGCTTATAACGTAGATCAATCAATAAATAGATCAACAAAATCGTCCACGAGAAGAAAACCACCGACTCATAAAGGTTCGAAAGGGGCGCATAACCAGCACCACCAGGAATCTGATATGTTTCATACCAGCGCAAACCAATCGCATACGTCTGTACCGCAAAACCAACATAGGCAAATAAGGTTGCCAACTTCGCTACAACCATGCTGCGTGTTGCTAGATAACCAACAAATAGGATCATTGCGGCAAAATAGCCGATGGTAACAAAGTTAAATAACTGACCACTACTCATAATAATTAACCCTCCACGTGAGACTAGTCTTGCGCTAAAGCATCACGAAATTTGTTTTTCAGTTCATCAAAATAGAGTTCAAACCCGGGCTGGTTTCGATGAGCAGAACCAACAAGGCGAACACCAACTTTACCGTTTTGGTCGCTCAAAACAACCCAAATACGGCGATGCGAAAGGAAGAAGGCGACCAGACAACCAATGATCATCAAGGTGCAACCTAACCACACGATCCAAACGCCAGGGTCTTTGGTGACCTGTAAACCAGTATAAAAAAGTTGATCAAAATCAACGAGGGTGAAGATATAGGCCCCTTGTCGCTCATCATCAAACTGAGGGAAATTTTTAAACACAGTTACTGTGCGTGCTTCACCATCTTTAGGTAGCACTTGAAGGCGTGCCGCAGGACCAAAGTTGCGGAACGATGAGGTGAAATCTTCAACTCTAATTCGGTCTCCGCTGGCCAATTCGACTGTCTCGCCTTTGCCTAACGTTAACGCATCAACCTTATCTTCACCGCGTACCTTAACTTTTAGCGTAACAACTTCGCCGCCAGCAGGACCATAGCTAGATTGATAAAAAGTTAATCCTTTGTAGGTAAGTGGATCATTAACAATGATTGGCCGTTTATCAACGACAACCTCACCCTGATCAATAACTGTCAATACACTACGAAACTCTTTAGGCCGCTGTGAGTTACCATAAAAGGTGACCGAGAAGTCCTCACAGCGAACACTGAAGTCGATCGGCAAAGGAGTTTGTCCGTTACGTAACCAGATACGATCAACAGAACCACCTTCTGGTATATTCACAAACCCTTTAAAACCGTAGATATTACCAATAATCGCCCCTAAGAAGATGATTAAAATCGACAAGTGGGTGATATATACACCAAAGCGGGAGTATTTCAGCTTATCAGAATAAAGAAAAACTTCGCCCTCTTTTTCATTGACTTGAGGTGCGGAAAACTCATGCGCTAAAAAGCCTTTCATCCGCCCTGTGACGGTTGCCATATCCCCTTTAACCACCAGTTCATCAACGTTGGAAAAGGTTTTAAGCACCTGCTTACTTGGTGTAAGCAATGGATTATGTACAACTTTCCATACCCGCGGAAAACGCTTAATTGAGCAACAAATCAAGTTAATACAGAACAGCACCAGCAAGCCAATAAACCACCACGAATGGTACATATCGAAAAACTGCAGCTGATCTAATAGATTGTATGTTTTCTCACTAAATACTCGCAAGTACTCTTGACGAGAAAGATTCTGCTGAATTACGGTTCCGATAATTGATGTTATTGCAAGCGAAATCAAAGAGAAGATCGTTAGCTTCAACGAACAGAAAAAATCCCAAGCTTGTCCTAACACGCCACGCTGTTTTACACTCAAGTCGTGTCTCCTTTTATTAAATAAACAGAGGGTCTACAGACCATCTTCGGCTAAACGCTGCTGTAATTTATCGCTTTTCACTGCGACAGCTTCAGCCATCTCCTTGCGAGATTCAATTAACTTGCCAGCGAGAGGGGCATCATTCACAGCAAGAAGCTGCACAGCAAAAATACCAGCATTTTTAGCACCCGCCTTACCAATCGCCATTGTTGCGACGGGAATTCCACCCGGCATCTGAACCGTTGCGAGCAAAGCATCCATCCCTTGCAGCGCTGAACTATCAATGGGAACACCAATAATAGGAAGCGTTGTTTCTGATGCAATGACACCAGCAAGGTGAGCCGCAGCGCCAGCGCCAACAATTAACGCTTTGATGCCACGCTGTGCCGCACTTGAAGCATACTCAGCTGTACGAACAGGGGACCGATGAGCACTACTCACGATCATCTCATACGGAACATCAAACGACTTAAGGACCTTGGCAGCCTCCGCCATGACTGGATAATCTGAATCGCTGCCCATCAGAATGCCAATTACTGCTTGTTTTTCCATAATAATTATTCCCTCTACGTTGTAATTTGATTAATATTGTTAGCGCTTCAACGCTTTTTGTCCAATATCTGTTCTGAACTGTGCACCATTCCAACGAATTTTTTGTGTTCCTTCGTAAGCTTTGTCAATAGCGGAGGCAACGTCATCGCCCCACCCTGTTACACCAAGAACACGACCACCCGCAGTAACAATATTGCCATCTACTTCAGCGGTTCCAGCATGAAAAACACGAACACCATCAACATTATTCGCCTCATCAATACCAGAGATCACATCACCCTTGGCATACTCAGCAGGATAACCACCAGCTGCCATAACGACACAGACTGAAGCACGATCATACCACTCTAACTTCTCCGTTGTCAGCTCACCACGAGCACAATCAAGCAAGACAGGCACAACATCTGACTTCATTCGTAACAACAATGGTTGCGCCTCAGGGTCACCAAAACGAGCGTTAAACTCTAACACTTTGAAATCATCATTTTCGATCATCAAACCGATAAAAAGAATACCGCAATACGGGCAACCTTCTGCCGCCATACCGTCAATGGTTGGCTGAACCACTTCTGCAACGATGCGCTCATAGAGAGGCTGTGTTACAACGGGTGCAGGAGAATACGCTCCCATACCACCAGTGTTAGGCCCTTTATCGCCATTAAAGATCTGCTTGTGATCTTGAGCTGAAGCCAAAGGTAGAATATTTTTACCATCTGTAAAGGCAAAGAAAGAGGCCTCTTCACCTGTAAGGAACTCTTCAATAACAACTGAGTCACCCGCATCTCCAAAGGTTTTGCGGACAAGAATATCGTCGACTGCGTCAATAGCTTCCTGCTCTGTTTGCGCAAGAATAACCCCTTTACCCGCAGCCAAACCATCAACCTTAACAACGATGGGTGCGCCCTGCTCGCGAATATAGTCAACAGCGGCATTACGATCACTAAAGGATGCATAAGCTGCCGTAACAATATTGTACTTCGCCATCAAGTCTTTAGAGAACCCTTTACTACCCTCAAGTTGTGCTGCGGCCTTACTTGGGCCAAAAACAGCCAAACCTTCAGCCTTAAAGCGATCAACCATTCCTAATGTCAACGGTAATTCAGGACCAACAACAGTCAAATCAATTGCGTTCTCTTTGGCAAATGTACAGAGACCATCAATATCATCAACAGCCAAAGCAACATTTTCAGCAGCATCGGCAGTGCCTGGATTACCAGGAGCACAGTATATTTTGTCAACGAGTGGAGACTGGGCAATTTTCCAAACTAAAGCGTGCTCACGACCACCGCCGCCTACGACCAAGACTTTCATATCATTATCCTTTTCATAATAAACGGAATCCCTCTGTAGCGAATAGCAGAGGGATACGTTTGTCATTTTGATCAAGCATTGCCGTCAATTTCAGCCACGGGGTTTTCTAGCTTGGATCAAGAATCCTATATAGTGTTACACCAACAAACTAGCGTCAAATTACGTAGACAAAGAGGGTAATTTGCACAGTCTATTCGCTTCGCAACTTAATGGCGGAAATGGCGCATGGAAGTAAACACCATGGCAATACCATGCTCATCGGCCGCAGCAATCACCTCTTCATCGCGAATAGAACCACCCGGCTGAATCACTGCTTTAACACCAACAGCCGCAGCATTATCTAAACCATCTCTGAACGGGAAGAATGCATCAGAAGCCATAACAGACCCTGTCACATCAAGCCCTGCGTGCTCAGCTTTAATTGCCGCAATGCGTGCTGAATTCACACGACTCATCTGCCCAGCACCAACACCAATAGTCATTGCGTCTTTGCCATAAACAATGGCATTTGATTTAACAAACTTGGCAACTTTCCACGTGAACAACAAATCCTTCATCTCTTGTTCGGTTGGTTGGCGCTTAGTTACTACTTTCAGTTCCTCATGCAAAGCATGATCGGCGTCCTGAACCAGTAAGCCTCCATTGACACGCTTAAACTCAAAGCGATCAGCGGGTTGCTCTTGCCATTGGCCACAAGCTAACAGACGAACATTCTTTTTCGCTTTAACAATTTCAACCGCTTCAGCACAAACTGTTGGCGCGATAATCACCTCAACAAATTGACGATCAACAATTGCTTGTGCTGTTTTCGCATCCAACTCACGGTTAAATGCGATGATACCACCAAATGACGACTCAGGATCAGTGCTAAAGGCACGCTCGTAAGCTTCAAAGATTGTCTCACCAATCGCCACACCACAGGGGTTTGCGTGTTTAACGATAACGCAAGCAGGGCTATCATTGAACTGCTTGACACACTCAAGAGCAGCATCCGTATCGCCAATATTATTATAAGAGAGCTCTTTGCCTTGCAACTGCTCTGCCGTGGCAATGGAAGCCTCATTGATATTTTTCTCTACATAAAAAGCTGCTTTTTGGTGAGGGTTCTCACCGTAACGCATCACCTGCTTTTGCTGATATTGTAAACTTAACGCCGCAGGGAACTCATCAACGCCCTCACCCAGACGACTACCGAGCCAATTTGAGATTGCACCATCATAGGCCGCAGTGTGTTGATAGACTTTCACCGCCAAGCCAAAGTTCGTTTTCTCTGACACCGCACCAGCACTTGCCTTCATTTCAGCGAGGACTTTAGCGTAGTCAGCGCAATCGACAACCACAGTAACAAAGCGATTATTTTTCGCTGCGCTGCGTAGCATTGTTGGGCCACCAATATCGATATTTTCGATGGCGTCAACAAGTGTGCAATCAGGCTTTGCAACTGTCGCTTCAAAAGGATAGAGGTTAACGACAACCATATCAATCGCTTCTATATCGTGCTCAGCCATTTTTGCCACATGCTCAGGATTATCACGTAGCCCTAAAAGACCTCCGTGGACCTTAGGATGGAGTGTTTTCACCCGACCATCTAGCATTTCGGGGTAGCCTGTATAATCTGAGACATCAACAACATTGACACCCTCTTGACGTAACAAACTGGCAGTTCCACCTGTTGAGAGAATCTCAACACCATAGGAACTAAGTTCACGGGCAAATTCAACCACACCCGTTTTATCCGAGACACTGACAAGAGCACGCTTAATAGTAGCCATTCTGTTTCCTTTCGTACGACAACTGATAAAGGTCTAAAAAACTTAAATTAATGATGTAATAATTGACTATCAAATAAAGAAATCATCACCGCTCAGCGACAAGCGAAATCAACAATTTCACAAACGATCATTTTTACGCTGTTCCCTTGCCAGACACAAGACAAATCGGCCTATTTTTCGCTAATCTCGTTCAATTTTCAATTTGTGAAATTAAGCGCTGCAACAAAAGCCTGTTCAAAATGGGGCGTTCCAGACAGCGGGTACGGACGCAGTTTCGCAGCGAGCGTTTGAACACTGTTTTCAGCCGTCTCGTCCTGTAACAAATAACGACATAATCCTGCGATGACACCACCGTCGACGAATGTCACTTTGGCAACAACACTTTCTGGCAACATCGATACGGCCGCAAGGGATTGCCGACCAATCGAAAACCCTAACGCCCCCGTCACAACCGCGACAGACAACTGTTCAGCATCGATTCCAGCACGGTCAAGCAAACATTCTGTCCCCGCATAAATTGCTCCTTTAGCTAACTGAAACTGGCGAATATCGTCCTGCGTTAATTCCAAACGAGTCTTGGCGTCACGATACAAGCACAGGGTACGACCTTGATCATTTTGACCAATATAACGCGATAGGTTCGTCGCCAAATCATCAACATCAGCGATGGTTCCATCCCTCGCTATCAATCCCGTTTCAAGGGCCACTCCAATAAGTTCCGTTAAGCCACTACCACACAATCCTCGCGGCAAACCGCCACCACGAACATGCAGCAACAATCGATCACCATCAACAGAAACGCCCGTTATCGCGCCTGCTGAAGCCACCATTCCACAGCCGACATTACCCCCCTCAAAGGCTGGCCCCGCGGCAACCGAGGTGACCCACCATTGCTCATTGGCATACAAAGCCATTTCACCATTGGTCCCCACATCAACAAAAAAACTGTTATCACCACAGGGAGAAAACCCATACAACACAGCAACTAAATCACCACCGACATAGCCGCTAACAGGGGGAAAGAGAAACAATGGCACAGGCAGGCAGTCGAGATGTAGCCACGACAAAGTATCTGCGGGAGGACGATGAGGAGGATAAAGGAGAGACTGGACAGGTAGGCCTTGCAACAAACAACAGATGGCGGGGTTTCCAGCGGCAGCAGCACGAACAATACTCGAACGCTCGGCTTGACATTGCAGGAGAAGCAAGGAGACCAATTCATCAATACCTCTTTGTAGCGCTGACTGAAGAGCATCACCATCCCCCGCCAAAGAGGCTTCCATGCGCCGTAACACATCCGCACCAAAGGATCCCTGTGGATTAAACAACGTCGCTTCAGCACAGAGGTTACCATCAGCGCTAAATAATCGTCCCGCCAATGTGGTCGTACCTAAATCTAACGCTAACAATAATTCGGTACCCATGCTCTCTCCCTGTCATTATGAGTGATCGCTAGATTTTTCCTCTAAATGGTAATAACGTGGAACTCGCTTGCTGATTTGGCAAAACACCTCATACGATATCGTGCCGATCTGATCAGCCCACTGCTGAGCCGTCACGCACTCATCACCATCGCAGCCGAGCAACGTCACCTCATCGCCTGCGCTCACGCCATCCACATCGGTCACATCGAGAAGGGTCCAATCCATACACACAGTCCCAGCAACGGGAACTTGCTGCCCCCGAACCAAAGCGATACCCGTGTTGGACAACAATCGATTGTATCCATCAGCATAACCAACAGGAATTGCAGCGATAACCGTCGGTCGTTGAGCGACAAAATGTAGCCCATACGAAACCCCACTACCAACTGGTAAGGATTTTAAATGAGCAACATTGGTACGTAAACTCATAACAGGTTGCAACGGTAAGGTTTGCTCGCTAAAGGGCTGGCCGCCATAAAGTGCAATCCCTGGGCGCACAAGATTACAGCCATCAATCACGTGACTAAAAATTGCAGCACTGTTTGCAGCATGGATATAGCGTGGAGAAAAACCCGCAGCACGAACGCGCTGTACACACTCTAAAAACAACGCCAATTGTCGCTGAGTGTAGGGGTCATCTTGCGAATCTGCCACAGCAAAATGGGTCATCACGCCATCAAGGGCCAAGTGAGATGAGCGTTGAAACTGGGCCACGATATCATCAAGGTCATGCGGCAAAACACCAAGGCGCCCCATCCCAGTATCGATCTTCAAATGGCAATGACACATTTGACCGAGCCGACCCGCTGCTTGATCAAGTCGCTGTAGTTGCTCAACCTCAAACACACTCACCTGCAAGCCGTTTGCAACAATAAGCTCTTCTTGCCCTGGGCAAGGGCCACCCAACATCAAAATCGGTAAATCAATTCCGGCCCGACGCAGTTCAACGCCCTCTTCAACGATAGCAACTCCCAGCAAACTAGCGCCAAGTCCTTGCAGCACCTTAGCCACCTCAACAGCACCATGCCCATACGCATCCGCTTTTACAACCGCCAATACACCATAATCAGCAGGTAGATCATGACGGATTATTTGATAATTGTGGCTCAAAGCGCTTAGGTTGATCTCTACATGGGTGGGTCGCTGCGTTTGTTTCATGGTTTGATCTTTTTGTTGGAAGTGGGGAGTATTTTATTGTCATACGAAATTGAAAAGGCCGCTAAGCGGCCTTTTCAATAAATATTACATCATTTTAGTATCATGGAAGATACCGCCTGTAAAGCGCGATCCACCTCAAAAACATTAAACAGTTTCTTTATTAATCAACCATTTGTCAGCCACATCAGAAGCTGACAAAGGTTTACTGAAATAAAATCCTTGCACTTCATCGCAGTCACGCCCTTGAACAAAGCCAAACTGCTCCACTGTTTCAACACCCTCTGCGGTAACATCTAAGTCAAGGCGTTTTGCCATCGCAATCGTCGCCTCAACAATAGCACGATCATCCGGATTACTTTGCAACTCGGTAATAAAAGATTTATCAATTTTCAAACGACTAACAGGTAAATTTTTCAGACAGCTTAAAGAGGAATAACCGGTACCAAAATCATCAATCGCCATATGAATACCTAAATCACGTAAACGGTTCAGGGTAATAACGGCTTCTTCGACATCATTCATGACCACACTTTCAGTGATCTCAAACTCTAACAAGTTTGGGTCAACACCCGTTTCCTCAATGAGTTCGCAGACTACATCGACAAAATCGTCCTGAGTAAATTGCCGCCCCGAAACATTGACCCCAACACGAAACGGAAGCCAACCGCTTTGCGACCACGCTACGCACTGCTCAAACACTGTACGCATCACCCACACCCCGAGAGGAAGGATCAAGTTGGTTTCCTCTGCCAAAGAGATAAATTGATTAGGGGGGATAACACCAAGATTCGGATGTTGCCAACGGACTAACGCTTCAACGCCAGCAATTTGATTGCGCTGTAAATCTATTTGCGGTTGATATTCGATAAAGAATTCACCTTTATCCAAAGCACGGCGCAAATTCGCCTCTAAATCCATACGCGAAACAGCTTTAGCGTTCATCTCTTCGGAATAAAAACGGAAGGTATCGCCACCAGCATCTTTAGCAGCATACATCGCCATATCCGCATGGCGAAGAAGATCAGCAGAACTCTCACCATCGTTAGGAAAAATTGCGATACCAACACTCGTTGAACTAAAAACTTCACGAACGGCTAAATCAAATGGTTCCGACAACGATTCAAGAATCTTTGTAGCGATATGGGGAACATTATCCTCACTTTTATAATCGGAAAGAATCACCACAAATTCGTCACCACCTAGCCTAGCCACCGTATCGTTTTCGCGCAGACAATGACGTAACCGATCTGCGGCCTGACACAACATCTCGTCGCCGACAGCATGACCCAACGTATCGTTAACCCCTTTGAAACGATCTAAATCTAAAAACATCAGGGCAAAGGACTTACTCAAACGGTGCGCATTAGCTAAAGCCCGATCCAAACGATCATTAAACAGACTTCGATTTGGCAAGCGAGTCAAGCTATCGTAATAAGCCAGCTCTCGAATCTTAAGTTCCGCCTCCTTACGGCGGGTAATATTTTGGATCACAGGAACGGTGTAAAGCGGCTGCCCAAGATCATCAAAAAACCACGTTGATGATAGTTGCGCCCAAAAAACAGAGCCATCCTTACACAGGTAACGTTTTTCACAAACGATGGAACGAGACTTATTGGCTAACGCGATATTACGGCGAGAAAGCGTTTCTTCGACGTCATCGTGATGGGTAACATCAGTAATTTTAAGTTCCAGCAACTCCTCTTCGCTATAGCCGAGAAATTGACAAAATGCGGGATTTGCCTGCAAAAAGGTACCATCGGGAGCCAGCATGGCAATACCAGCAACTGAGGATTTAAAAATCGTTCGAAATCTTGATTCGGAGGTTTGTAAGGCTAATTCGGTCTCCTTACGAATGGTAATATCACGAAAAAACCCCTGAATACCTTTTGGCTCACCATCTTCAAGATAGAGGGAGATGCTGCCCTCGGCAATTATTTTACGGCCGCTTTTAGATTTAAAGACCACCTCAAAACAGGGGACACTACCACCATCAAGCAACAGCTGAATTCGTGCCTGACAATCACAATGAAAATCCTCGTGAAGCAGATCGAAAAAGTTCAACTCATCGACTTCCGACAATTCATAGCCCAGAGTTTCACGCCATCGACGGTTAACATAAATTACAAAACCGTCAAAACCAACGACCTGAATTAAATCGTTACTATTCTCTACCAAACCAACGTATTCCAAAACACCCCCTGAAGAATTACAGCCACGCTGCTCTTCAATCAGACTTCTAAGTTCGAACGACCATTTAGGCCTTAAATATCAAGTACATAAGGAATAGCCATAAGGTAACACCCCAAGCTTCACCCCTTACAAACGATACTACTATTGTAAAATGCGCTATTACTCTACACCACTAAAAGAATATTTGACAATGAGATTATCCAATACTTCATTAAAAAAAATAACAATCATAATAATCTCAATATTCCGGCAACACCTATTCCAATTACATGAAAATTATCAACAGCACAAAAGCGAACAATGAGCATTTTCTCTTCGCTAACAAACGTAAAGGATGCAAGAAGAGCATTGACATGAGTTTTCGAATCCACTAGGCTCGCACAACCATACTCAATTTTTTTCAAACAAAAGAGATGGCTGCTGGGGGAGTGATGCACTGAGAGCTCTTATCGATAGAGCGACCCTTGGAACCTGATCCGGATGATGCCGGCGTAGGGAAGCGACCACACAAACACCACTTCTGGTGTTTTGACCGCACCCATTCCGGCTGTGGTTTTTTATTTATGACACAAAATAATAATTTAAATTCTCCGCAAAAAGCGATTCACGGCACCTATCTCATTACAGATGACCGTGAGGCAGAGCAACTCATTAACCATGTTGAGCAAGCATTACGCGGTGGTGTGCGTATCGTTCAGTACCGCGATAAAGTACGCAACACAGATAAGAAACTTGAACTGGCAATACAACTACGCAAGCTCTGCCATCGCTATCAAGCGACATTCATCATCAACGACTGCGTTACACTAGCACGTGCCAGCAACGCCGACGGTGTCCACCTTGGTCAGAAAGATGGCCGTATTGCAGACGCTCGCCAAGCATTAGGTGACAACGCCATCATCGGTGTCTCGACACGTAATATTGACATGGCAACCACTGCTGAACAGCAAGGAGCAGACTACATTGGTGTCGGCAGTGTTTACCCCACTGGCACCAAACTCGATGCGGTTCACATTGGCCTAAAGGGGTTATCCGCAATTCGCTCAGCGGTTCAACTCCCCATCGTTGCTATCGGCGGCATCTCCACCACCGGACTTGCTGACGTAATTACAGCGGGAGCCGATTCGGCCGCTGTCGTATCAGCGATCATGTCCGATCCGCAACCGATCATCGCAGCCAGAGAGATGAGCCTACAGTTCAACGTCAAACAATCGCTGCCTCATGGCCGTGTACTCACCATCGCGGGCTCCGACAGCAGTGGCGGAGCTGGAATTCAAGCCGACCTGAAAGCGATCAGCTTACTGGGCAGCTATGGCAGTAGCGTCATTACGGCACTAACGGCGCAAAACACCCTTGGGGTCAGTGCCATCCATGCACCACCAGCGGCCTTTGTACAACAACAACTACAAGCGGTACTCAGCGACATTAGCACCGACATCATCAAAACAGGCATGCTCTACAGTGCTGAAATCATCGAAGCCATTGCCGACACCCTCATCGACGACAGCCAGCTCTGTGTTATCGATCCAGTTATGATTGCTAAAGGCGGTTCAAACCTCTTACAACAATCGGCAATTGAAGCATTTTGCAAGCGATTGCTCCCCAAAGCTTACTTACTCACACCTAACGTGCCTGAAGCCGAAGCATTAACAGGGATCGCCATTAATGATCTTGAAACCATGGAACAGGCTGCACGGCAACTACAAGCCATGGGCGCACGCAACGTACTTCTTAAGGGAGGGCACCTACAGGGTGACCCCACCGACTTACTGCTTCAGGGAGACACCTGCTCCCACTTCACAGGCACACGCATTAACACCGAGCACACCCACGGTACGGGTTGCACCACTGCTTCCGTCATTGCCACCTTGTTAGCTCAGGGGACATCACTCTACAAAGCTGTCGAACAAAGTAAAAAGTTTATTACTCACGCAATCATGACCGCGCCACAACTAGGACAAGGTCATGGCCCAATTAATCACTATACTGCATCACTTAACCATGTCGGCCAGCATCAGGCCGCAACAAACAAGGATACACAGTCATGACTTTAATGGAATCTGCCCGCCAAGGGATCATAACCGATACATTACGCCAAGCTGCTGAAGTGGAAGGCGTTGACGCTGAATGGCTCCGCGAACGCGTTGCCGAAGGTACAGCTTGCATCTGCCATAACGTAAAACGCAAAAACGGTATCCCCCTTGCTGTCGGTAAAGGGATGTCAACCAAAGTCAATGCCAACATCGGCACCAGTAAAGATGACACCAGCATCGACAACGAGATGGAAAAAGCTCGTGTTGCTGTAGCCGCGGGCGCACACGCATTAATGGACTTGTCAACAGGTGGGCCAATCGACGAAATTCGTGCTGCGATTATTGCTGAAACTGACGCCTGCATCGGTAGTGTTCCCCTTTACCAAGCCGCAGTTGACACCGTTGCTAAAAAGAAAAAAGCGATGGTACAGATGACCGTCGACGAGATTTTTGAAGGGATTAAAAAGCACCTTGATGATGGCGTTGACTTCATCACCGTTCACTGCGGTGTGACCGAACTCACCCTCGACCGCATGGATAAAGAGGGTCGGATTATGGATGTAGTTTCACGCGGCGGTTCTTTTACCGCTAAGTGGATGGCCTACAACAAGGCTGAAAACCCTCTCTACGAGCACTATGATCGCCTACTCGAACTCGTTCGCCCTTACGATGCCGTGCTGTCACTCGGTGACGGTTTCCGTCCAGGTTGCCTCAGCGACGCTACCGACCGTGCCCAAATCCAAGAGTTGCTCATTCTCGGCGAATTGACCAACCGCGCTTGGGATGCTGGTATTCAAGTGATGATCGAAGGCCCAGGTCACGTGCCTCTCGACCAAGTGAAAGCCAACATCGAACTACAAAAGCAAGTGTGTCATGGCGCACCATTCTATGTGCTCGGCCCTCTTGTTACCGATCTCGGTGCTGGTTACGATCACATCACCTGTGCTATCGGTGGTGCGATTGCCGCATCTGCTGGAGCTGACTTTCTGTGCTATGTCACCCCAAGTGAGCACTTATGCCTACCTGATGTAAAAGATGTTCACGAAGGTGTTATTGCGAGCCGTATTGCTGCTCATGCAGCCGATATTGTTAAGCAAGTTCCAGGTGCTATTGAAAAAGATCACGCTATGGCTCAAGCACGTAAAGATCTCGATTGGGAAAAGCAGTTCGAACTCGCCCTTGACCCTGCAAAAGCCCGTGAGCGTCGTGGCTCAAACGTTGCCGCAGATGAGCACGGTGCCTGTACTATGTGTGGCGATCTATGCGCAGTGAAAGTGATGGACGAGCGCCGCGAAGAGCTTGATAAAAACAAATAATCTAGACCATCTAAATTGATCCAAAAAACAAAAGAGCGCCACTTTGACAAGTCAAAGTGGCGCTCTTTTGTTTCATATCTATCCTTACAAATTACTGCTGGTAATCACTTTTGGTTTTTTCAACCTGCTCAGCATAGTGTGCGAGCACTGCTCGCCGCGACAACATATACAACACCTGATCTGGCTGCAACGGGTCAACCACAGGAATCTCTTCAAGATTACGCGCTGTAATTTTTTTCATCACATCCGTCAGGTGGTCATCGGGCGTGGCATAAATAACCTGACGGGTGGCGATATCACCCGCCACAACAAGCCCGGGCGGAATCTCTTCGTTAAGGATCCGTCGAATATCGTTGAGGGAAAAAATGCCGACCATTTTCTGCTCACCGTTTACCACAGGAAAATAGGCATTTTTAGCCGCTGAGATTTTATGCAACACATCTGGCAACGACATTTCAGCAGGAATAAGCGTTGCGTTACGCCCCTTTTGAGCTAGCTCAGCAACGGTGATCCCTTCGAGAACATCAATAACAAAATCGCCAAAATGAGCGGGAGAGTCGATGCGCCCAGCAACCTGTTTTTCATAAATACTGTTGCGACGCATTGCGATCATGGCAACTACACACACCAACATCAACGGAGCAAGCAGACCATAGTTCCCCGTCAATTCGCTCACCATAATTAAGGTGGCAATGGGCGCATTGGCCACACCAGCAAAAAATCCCGCCATGCCAACCAGCACATAAGCCTGAGGGTCTTGAGTCAGCGTCGGAAACAGCACCTGCGCCGTAGCCCCGAAGGCACCACCAAGCATGGCACCAATTACTAAGCTCGGGGCAAACACACCACCTGATCCACCCGATGATATGGTTAAACTTGTGGCTAAAATTTTCGCTAAGGCGATCACTAGCATCACCCACAAAGCGACATTGCCATACAGTGCAGACTGGACCCAACCATACCCTGAGCCTAACACTTGTGGTACCGCCATCGCCAGCAAACCGAGAAGAAGACCACCAACAGCGGGCTTTAACCAATCAGGAATCGCTAAACGCTTAAACGCATTGCGCATGCCATAAAACACTTTGACATAACCAACCCCTAACAGCGCACAGGCGACTCCCAACACCAAGAAGATCAACAATTCACTCGGTTGTTCAAAACGAAAATGGGGAGTGGCCAACAACGGTTCCCAACCTGTTACCGCACCAAACAACGAATAGGCGATAATGGAGGAGATAATACAGGGGATTAACCCTTCATGCTCAAATTCAGGGTCACGGTAGAGGACCTCGACGGCAAACAGAGCGCCGCCAAGGGGGGAACGAAAGGTTGCACCGACACCACCCGCCATACCAGCGAGTAAGAGGATACGCCGATCTGAAACACTCAAACCAAGACGTGTCGCAACGAACGAACCAAAGCCCGCCCCGATTTGCGCAATGGGTCCTTCTCGACCAGCTGAACCACCGGTACCAATCGTCGCAATTGAAGCAATTGATTTTACGATTGGAACCCGAGCACGAATCAAACCACCGCGCTGATGAAACGCTTCGAGAGCCCCGTCAGTTCCATGACCTTCGGCTTCAGGCGCATAGGTATAGACCAACCAACCGCTAAACAGTCCACCCAACATCGGCAATAGATACAGGTACCAACTGGTATCCATAGAGAGAGAATTGATATAGGGCGCAGCAGCATCGACCGCAACCCCTTCCACAGGTGGCTGATAGTGGCCAACATTATGCAGCATATGTGCATCAACAAAGTTGGTTGCGTAATAAAACGCAAGTGCTCCTGCTCCCGCAACAATACCGACAAGAGCAGATAAAATTAGCAATCTAAACCCTGAACCACCGAGGCGATTTTTCCATATTTTTATTTGTCTAAGCATAACGATTAAAAACCACTCTATCTAACAACACACAGGGTTAAATTCAATAAAAGTGGTGGCATTAAAACAGATCAACCATACCTACGACAAGCGTTATAGTCGAAAAGACAATAAATCTTTTATAAACAACAACTTCGCCACAAATCAAAAACACCTTCATCTTGTTATCTGCTGTTGTCTTTGGTATCATCACCGAAAATCTTATGAGAGATCAAAATACTTATGACATCCATTACTCGCTTTAATATTCTAGCCACCTTTGCAGCTGGAGTTCTTCTCGCTGTCAGCGTAAGCTACTTTTTCATCTACCTGCCACACCATAATTATGAACAACAAGCAATCAAACTTAAATCAGACTACATCACCACCTATAAAAAAACTGTCCAAAATGAAACAAGGCGAGTCGTAAAAGAACTAACCCATCTATACAATGATTTTCAAACAGATGCGGATTTCCACCTCACACTACATGCCACAACGTTACAACATATTGTTCAGGACGCCATTAAGTCTTCCAGCAATTCTACAACACAACAAGCGCAAATAATTGAAAAAGGGATCTATAATACTGGTTTCGATGAGCAAGAGATTATCTTCATCTTTGATCACAACAACAACCTCATTTACGATAGTGAATCACGCCGAGATATCCGATATGGCTTGTTACCAAGGGTTACAGCTGAACAACTTTCACACAAGCTCGCACAACGAGAGTTAGCGCCGACGGAAAAACCCATTACGATAACTGTTCATTCTGAAAAAACAGATTCTCATCTCACCACAAAGTTACGCATCCTAGATCAAACCTCAGCAATAGAAAACTGGCGGATCATTGTTGCCTTTTCCACCTTAGAGATTGAAAAAACTTTACAAAAACGCTTTCTTAAGAGGTTGTCAGAAGTTCGCTTTGGCGCCGATGATTCTGGATACTTTTTTGTCTTAAACTCCGAAGCTAAACCACTGATGATCGGTGCAATGACACCGAACCTCAACGAAGATTTAAGCCCATTACCAATGACGAAAACCATGCGTCCGATTGCGAACCGATTCATCGAACTCTCACTACATGGCGGAGGTTTTCATACATTCAGGTTAGCTAACCCCGCCCACAACAACGACATTGAAGATAAAATTGCCTTTGTTTGCCCTGTTCCTTACTGGGGCTGGACCATAGGCACAGGTTTTTATACCAGCCAGCTTGACAATACAATCCATGATGGACAAGCACAACTGCTTGAAAAAACACAACAACGCATGCAAATTGGTTATATCGTCATTGCGATAAATTTACTTGCTGGGCTTGCCATTGCAACCTACACCAACCAACACGTTAGAAAACTCGAAATAAAACGACTTGCCCACCTGCGCAATCTTGAACAATATAAAACAGTTATTGATGAAATTTGCCTTGTGTCAAAAAGTGACCCTCAAGGAAAAATCACCTATGCGAATCAAGCCTTTTGCGAAGTTTCGGGTTACACACAAGAGGACCTTGTCGGTCAACCACACAACATTATTCGGCACCCGAGCGTACCAAAGGTTTTTTTTGCCAACATGTGGAAGCTCATTCAATCGGGTAAAACGTGGCGAGGGATTAACAAGAATAGTGCAAAAGACGGCACTCCATTTTATGTCGACACTGTCATCTCTCCGCTAACTAATGACGATGGAGAGATTGAAGAATACATTGCCGCCCGCTATGACATAACAGAGTTACTCGAAAAACGTGATGAGATCAAATCGATCTTTGCTACCGACAGACTGACCACTCTCAGTACGCGACACCAGCTTATTGAGGATCTCAACATCGACACTGGTGGTAAATGCTTAGCCCTCGTTGACATTGATGATTTCCATGGAATCAACAACCAACTAGGAATTGAAGGTGCCGACAACGTGCTGCGTCATGTCAGCGAACATATGATTAACTTTTTTAGTAATAAAAATTGCCGACTCTACCGTCTCCACAGTGACATTTTTGCAGTACTTGGTAGTTGTAACGATGGAAATCTAGTAAAAGACTGCCATCAATTTCTTAAACGAATGTCAAACTACCCTGCGGTCACAGCCACCGGAGAACAATGCAACTTAACCCTCGTTATCGGCATTGCATGCGGTGAAGAAGATATCATTAATTGTGCGGACAATGCTCTGCTTATGGCAAAAAAGGACAACAAAGCATTAGAGGTTTATACCCCCAAACTCGACGGCAGCCGCGAAAAAGGACGAACATACTGGATCAACCAAGTCCAAAAAGCGATGAAAGAGCAGCGACTGGTTCCCTACTTCCAGCCTATTGTCAACTTACAATCAGGTGAGATTGAAAAATACGAAGCTCTCATGCGTTTAATTGATGAAGAGGGACAAGCTGTTCCCCCAGGGGCATTCTTGCCGATATTAGAGCAAACCCGCTATTACCCAGAGATGACCCGATCCATCGTCGAGCAGAGCTGTCAATTCTTTTGCAATAGAACCGAACATTTTTCTGTCAACCTCTCCCTTGATGACTTGCTGCGGAGCCGCACTGTTGAATTCATCCTAAACACAGCGCAAAAATACGGTGTCACAAATCGTATTGTTCTTGAGATTGTCGAAACTGAAAATGTTCAAAACTATGATCTAGCTCTCGAAGTTTTACAACTATTGGGGGAGCAAGGGATGGCAATCGCCATAGACGACTTTGGTAGCGGCTATGCTAATTTCTCCTACCTGTCTGAGTTTCCAGCGAAATTTGTAAAAATTGACGGATCACTTATTTCAAAAATCAATCATGACAGTAAAACTAAAACTCTCGTCAAAACGTTAATTGACTTTGCCCACCAAGGTGACATGCGGGTTATTGCCGAATTTGTTAGCGACGAGGAGATCAGAAAAACGATCATAGACCTTGGCTGCGATTATGGTCAGGGATACTATTTTGGCGCCCCAATTCCTGCGGCAGAGATACCCACTCCTCAATCAGAAACGAGTTAACATGACAATACGGCTGATCATTCTCTGGATACCTCTCTTGCTTTGGCTTAGCGGCTGCGCAATCAATCCCGTTACGGGCAAGAACGAGATCTCCTTAATGTCTGAGGCCTCTGAGATTAGCACAGGAAACGAACAATACCTTCCCAGTCGCCAAATGCAGGGTGGAGACTACAACGTTAACCCGAGCATTGTTCAATACGTGCAGAGAGTTGGTAACCGTCTTGCTGCCGTAAGCGACCGCCCCCTACCCTACGAATTCAGTGTTATCAATGATTCAACACCTAACGCATGGGCGCTACCCGGTGGCAAGATTGCCATCAACCGTGGTTTGCTAACCGAGCTTCATAGCGAAGCAGAACTCGCTGCCGTTCTTGGCCACGAGATCATTCATGCTGCCGCGCGTCATGGCGCGAAAGGGATGGAGCGCGGCATTCTACTACAGGGGGCAGTTCTTGCAGCAGGAATGGCCTCACAAAACAGTGAGTATTCCACTCTTGCAGTCGGTGGCGCAGGTATTGCTGCGCAACTCATTAGCACTAAATATAGTCGCTCTGCTGAACTTGAATCCGACTTTTATGGCATGAAGTATATGGCTAAAGCAGGTTACGATCCACGCGCAGCCATTGACCTACAACAAACATTTGTCAGATTATCCGAAGGACGCAATTCAAACTGGATTACAGGGATGTTTGCCAGCCATCCCCCTTCACAAGAACGCGTTGATGCCAACAGACACACAGCATCCACTCTCTCGACCGGTGGTGAAGTTGGTCGCGAACGTTACCTCACAGCAATAGCACCACTACGGAATGACCACGACGCATATAACGCCTATGACGCGGGGCGAAAAGCTCTGACTGACGGTGACACTGCACTTGCACTGGCCTTAGCACAAAAAGCCTTGCGCCTTCAGCCACGTGAAGCTCTGTTTCATTCTCTACGCGGTGACATTCGCTTCAAACAACGGCGCTACACTGATGCAGTGACAAACTACAATCGAGCGCTACAGCATAATAGCAACTACTTTCATTACTATTTACAGCGCGGACTTACCTATCTTGAGCTTCATGACGAAAGTCAGGCCAATCGCGACCTGAAAAAAAGTCTTGAGTTACTCCCTACAGCCCCCGCACTTAATGCTCTTGGCAAGATGGCTCTCAACCAAGGGGATCGCAGCAGTGCAAAGCGTTACTTCACCTCTGCGGCGGGATCAAATTCAATAGCGGGTAAAGAAGCTAGCCGCGCCCTTATCCGCCTAGATTTACCCGATAACCCACATAAGTATCTTCAAGTTCAAATGATCAAAGATCGTAACGACACCCTCCAACTACGAGTGAGAAACACGACAAAAATTGACATAGACAGAGTAACTATTCTCATTCAATTTAGCGACCAAAAGGGCAGAACGCAGCAGCTACAGCAACAACTCTTCAAGCCCCTTTTGGCGGGTCGCAATGTCACTGTAACAACTGGAATTGGCCCTCTGGCAAAATTAACCAAGCTAAGCGCACAGGTTACCCATGCTGAAATTGTCAAACAAGACTAGCAACTCACAGCTAATTTTTCGCCACATCACTGCATTGACATCTCACTCTTCAAGGGTGCAATGCAGTAACTTACGAGTTTTTTCACGTTTACTCTTGTAAACTCAATCATCCCTTCGATAACAACTCCACACGCCGGGCAACACACCCCCACCACTTTTCATCGGAGAGTTTATGCTTAACCTAACAAGATCAAGTAGAAATATAGTTCAACGCGGCAAGTATGTATTTTTACTACTGACTCTATCTCTTAGCGTTCTGGCAGGTGGCTGCGGCCATAAAGCAGGCGAGCCACCCCTTCATTACCAGAGCAAAGTAGCTGTTAATGCACCGATTCAAAGTATGCACTTTCAGCGGCCAATGATGCCACCTGCGCTCAATACCGAAACCTATGCCCACAACCCTGATAACATCTTCAAAGACCCGCTCGTATCGCCTTTATCCACATTTTCGATTGATGTAGACACCGCCTCGTACTCGAATGTTCGGCGCATGATCAACAATGATCGCTACCCCGTCCCTGGAGCTGTGCGAGTTGAGGAGATGATCAACTATTTTAGCTATGACTACCCCCAGCCAGAAAAAGATCAACCGATCGCAATTTATCAAGAACTCAGTAATTGCCCATGGAACTCGGAGAACCAACTCCTCCAGATCGGACTACAAGCTGAAAAGATTGACATGACACACGCACCACAAGCGAACCTTGTTTTTCTACTCGATGTATCTGGCTCCATGTACGGAGACCTTAAACTAGTAAAGAAATCACTCAAAATGCTAACAAAGGTGATGTCGAGCAAGGACCGCATCTCCATCGTTGTCTATGCAGGTGCTGCTGGAATGATTTTACCACCAACACCTGCCAGCGATAAACAAACCATCTTTACGGCTCTTGACAACCTCGAAGCAGGCGGTTCAACCGCGGGCGGAGAGGGAATTGAACTTGCCTACGATCTAGCCAAGAAACATTTCATTGAGGGGGGAAATAATCGCATTATTCTCGCCACTGACGGCGACTTTAATGTTGGACTAACCAGTGAAGATGCGCTGGTTCGATTAATAACCGAAAAGCGTAAAAAAGGGGTGAACCTTTCAGTTCTTGGTTTCGGAATGCTCAATTACGATGACGTAACCAGCGAAGCGCTGGCGAACCACGGCAATGGCAACTATGCCTATATTGACAACCTGCTCGAAGCAAAAAAAGTGCTTGTTGACCAAGTAGGTGCGACACTGGTTACTGTAGCCAAAGATGTAAAGACTCAAGTTGAATTCAACCCCAGTCAGGTAAAATCATACCGACTCATCGGTTATGAAAATCGCAAACTTAACAACGAAGATTTTGTTGATGATCGTAAAGATGCTGGCGACATGGGCGCTGGACACAGCGTAACGGTTCTATATGAAATCGTTCCACATGATGCAGAAGTTCAAGCACAAAAGCCCCTTCGATATCAACAGAACAACACAACGAATGTAGACAACAACGAGCTCGCTTTTGTAAAGTACCGCTACAAAGCTCCAGATTCTGACACCAGTCAACAACTTTCATTTACCATAAATAACCAAGCTGTTGTTTTTGAGAGGTCTAGCAACAATCAACGATTTACTGCTGCTGTGGCGATGTGGGCAATGCTCCTCAGAGATTCAGCATTCAAAGGTAACACCAATTACGACGAGATCCTCGCTATAGCTAAAACGGCTAAAGGTGCTGATTCGCGTGGTGACCGCGCAGAATTTATCCGCCTCGTGGAGCTAGCAAAAATTATCTGGGAGATAACCTAAAGAGTCACGGACTATCCAACCTGTGCATATGCACAGACAATTATTGTGGTTCAAGGTTCGAATAAATACGCAAGTCACGCTATAAAGTATTGCTAACCACTGCTAAATTACTAACCATCAAATCTTGTTGTGGCAGGCGAGACTTGACTCTCCTTTCTTCCTAAATGATATAAAACTCAAAGCCGATTCGGAGCCTCCCCGAATCGGCTTTGTTGCATCTTCCCCCAGCACGTGTGGTACAGTCATCTGTACCGGCCAAAAAACGACCGCAAAAGCCATAACTACGCCCCTGCCTGCTCACTGTCAGAAAACACAAACACTAATCAATCCACCTGTAGACATTAACGAATCCACTTGTATACATAAACGCCAGTATGGTAATTTAAACCATGAATAAAATGGCCGTTCGAAAAAAAATAATGTTCCTCATTCTCGTGCAGTTAGTTGTATTGCTACTCGGCCTCGGCTTTTTATATATCCATGAACATCAGCACCTACATCAAAATACCATCGACACGATTAATGGTACCCTCAAAAAAACAATTGAGCGCGAAAATCAAGAGACTAAAACACGCTATACTTCCCGCTTAAATGGATTTATTAAAACCAATTCTGCCGTATTAGAGGCATTTCGGCAACAAGACCTCTCCACATTACAACATACCCTTAAAAACAGAGTTAAAACCCTCGCAAAGGAAGATCCGTTTTTCCATTCCATCTCTTTTATCTTTCCAGATGGCAATGTTTTCTATCGTAGCGCGAGCCAAGAGGTTCAAGTTGATAATGTTTTAGATGTTCCCTTTGCAGCAGACTCCCTCGCACAACGTATTCCACTCGGAGGGATGACCATCGCTCGTTGGGGTATTGCCTATCGATACAGTCAACCTGTTTATCACAATAAAAATTTTATTGGCACAATAGTGTTTGTCGTAAAACCACTTCGTGCTCTGGTTCAAATGTCTGAAATGTACGGGGTAGATAGTGGTATTTTCATTTTTGACGATCAGTCAGATTTAGCCACCGTTTCGCACCAACAAGCAACTCACAAAATGACATTACTGGCGAGCGTTGGCACAACATTCAAAGATACGACATTACATGATAAAATCATCGCCACTGAAAGTTGCACTCAATTTTCTTACAACAACAAGCAGTACGTGAAGTACCAGCCTGTTGCGGTTACAAATTACAGGGGTGATCAAATCGGTGTAATTTTACCCGTTAAAGATGTGACTGAGTATTACAATTATATTATTGGAACAGTTGCAAGAGGAGCCGTTTTAAGCACGATTATAACGTGTATTGCCATGTGTGTTCTCTACTTTGGCTTAGGAGTGATCCTACAGCGGCTCAAGCAACTTCACACTGAACTTGAACAACGTGTTGAACGTAGAACACTTGAACTGCAACATGTCAATCAGCAACTCGAACAAGAAATCATTGAACGGACTCAAGCACAAAACGAACTACAACTTCTTTGTCAGCAAGATAGCTTAACAGAGATTGCCAACCGGCGTCATTTTGACTCAATCCTCGAATTTGAATGGAACAGCGCTATTCGCGAGAAAAGAACAGTGTCGGTATTGATGATCGATATCGATTGTTTCAAAGACTATAATGACAATTATGGCCATATCGAGGGAGATAAATGTCTGCATCAGGTCGCTAAAGCTCTTGCCGACAACTTGCGTCGCCCTAGGGACCTTGTTGCCCGATTCGGCGGCGAAGAATTTGTCTGCCTTCTTCCTGAAACAGGGAAAGAAGATGCGTTACTTATGGCAAACAAACTGCGAGCTGAAATCGAAGCTCTAGCCATTCAACACCTGTACTCCGTCGCTGCGCCTGTGATAACCATTAGCATTGGTGTTTGCTGTATGGCTCCGCATGTTGACGAAATCTACCAATTAATTCTGAGCCGAGCCGATGAAGCGATGTACCAAGCAAAAAAATCAGGCCGCAATCAAGTCCGTTGCTACGAGTAAAAACTAACGAGGGCGCACCCTTATTGGGATACGCCCTAGAAATTTATTGCCTACTCAATCCCTGTAAACACCAAGAACTTCACCAATCCTGTATCAATCAAGTAACCCTTGCGGATCGAGTCCAACACGAAACCCTCCCCAGTGACGTCCATTCACGACAATGGGCAACGACAAATCACTAACAACCTGTCCCGTATCGCGACAATAAGTTTGTAACACGAAACTTTTTTGATTACGTGCAGCTGCGATGCCAACAGGATCATTGAACATTCGCTTATCACGACTATTGACTAAATCCTGCTCAGGGTTACCCGTTAGTCGCTGAGAATAAAAGCTATTATGTGTTGGCGCGTAACCATTTATATCGACACACAAACAGAACAATCCACCATTGGCTCGTTTAACAACTTCATCATAAACAGATTGTAACTGTTGTTCGAAAACACTGTCGTATGCAGTTGAGTATTTAACCGGATCTGTTCCGGGAATCGGTTGGTATTTGTCATCAAAGACATTAAGTCCCTTTGCTGCGTAGTCCGTTATCTTATCCTGCAATTGATCTCTAACCCGCCGTGCTAATTCGAGAGTCTGCTCAAAATTACCACGCCCAACTTTGAAGTTAGACACAGTCTCCTGCATTGACTGGGTCGTAGTATTCAGATCGTGGCTAAATTCAGTTGCATCATCCATCGCTTTGGCGACAGTGCTGCTAAGCTGTTTCACTTGACTAATATTTTGATGAACCATGGTGGAAGCTGCCGAGAGCTCCTCAACTGAAGCGCTTATGCGATGCAAACTATCATGTGTTTTTTCAAAGTCTTGTACCATTTCGGTAAACTGTGAGCATGAATCCTCAACCACCTCTTTGGTCGAAATGATATGGTTTGAAATAATTGCTGTACCGTTTTGAGTTTGCTTTACTCCTTCAATCATATCGTGAAGAGTAATTGAAATATTATTCGTTGCATCACTAACCTGAGTAGACAGATTTTTTACCTCTTCGGCGACGACTGCAAAGCCACGGCCCGCTTCACCTGCGCGAGCGGCCTCGACAGCAGCATTAAGAGCCAACAAACCTGTCTGGTTCGAGATACTCTGAATCAGCCCAACGATCTCCTCAATCCCCTTTGTTTTTTCATCTAACCCTTCAACGGTGCGAACAAAATCGTTTAGTGTACTATCCACTTCAGTGATATGTTCCGTGGCCTGTTGAAGCCGCCCTAATGAGCGCCGTGCCTGATCGAGTTGTTCAGAAGTGCTCGCCTGAATAGTCTGTGAATTATCGGCAATTTCACCCGTAGCCCCCGTACTTTCAGCACTACTGGAATAAATTGCATCGGACAATTCACCTTGCTGGGTCGAAATAACGGCAGTTTCGCTCACTTGCTTGCCAACAGAAGCTGATCGAACAGCAATTTGCACCCCCTGCTGGCGAACAAGTCCAATGATATCTCGCAACTTATCCATGAAGTGATTATAGCCTTTAGCTAAATCACGTATTTCATCATAGGTTTCAAGAGGAACATCCGCTGAAAGGTCACCTTCCCCCCCACTGATTGATTCAAAGATTTCTGTAATTTTTTGAATAGGCCGCACAATCATGTAACGTAAAAATATGATTTGAACGATACAGAGAACAATACTAACCGCAATAATAACCATCAGGTATTGATGAGCACTGTGATGAATTTGTGCAATCGCTAAGGCCATGCTCTCAACAGTTTGCGCGCCGCCCATTACGTTAGTGACAGCATTCTGTTCCCAGAGTATAACAGCGTATGACAACAAAATTGCACAAAGTAAAAAAACCATATTACCAGCAATTTTTTTACTTAACGAATTAAAAAACTGCCTCTCTACCCCCCGATACATCTCCTGAACTAACCCCATACCAATCCCCCCACAAATAATTTCAAGGCATAATTCGCCACAGATGACAAACAATTCCTCGTATCATATTCAACAATCAACAATAAATCAAACACTGTTTTTTAATTTTACAAATAGAATCATTAAAGCTGTCGGAAACAACAAAGAGGGGAGTGGTGTGAAACTGAAAAAATGTAAAAAAAAACCCGCGATCAAAGATCAGCGGGTTGTGTCATGGAACATTCAGAGAGAAAACTCTTAAGGTCTGGCGGCAAGGGGCTTTCAATCTCTAGAACAGCTCCACTGAATGGATCAACAAAGGCGAGCCGACAGCAATGTAAGAACATCCGAGATAAAGCAGGATGACACGGCCCACCGTAACGTTGATCACCAAAAAGCGGGTGACCCAAATCAGCTAACTGCCGACGAATTTGATGCTGACGACCACTATGCAGAGCAAGTTCCACCAGCGACGCATCATCCGTTCGTTGCAGTGCACGAAACGAGGTATGCGCCTCTTTTTCTTTACCTTTTGAGGTCACTTTCGAGCAGAGCATTCCACTGCCAGACAACCGACCCTTTACCAAGGCGACATAACATTTTTCAACATCATGCTGCATGAACATTTTTCCTAGTTCACTACAGGCCTTTTTCCCTTTACCAAACAATACCGGTCCAGAGGTGTCGAGATCTAAACGATGAATCGGTGCACAGTTAAAGGAGACCCCTCGGCGACGATAAAGCTGTTCAATTTGAGTAGTCAGATTTGTTTTCTCATGACCAACACTTGAGTGGATCGCCAAACCAGCCGCTTTATCGACAATTAGAATCTCACGACTTTCATAAAGGATTGAAACAGGTGAATCAGCTTCAGGCCCTTTACAACCGTTTAGTAATTCACGCATACGGCCACTATCGGGTAACTGCACCTCTAGCCCTGCACTTAAAACACTTTGTTCCGTTAACGGGCCAGAGTCGGTAAGAATCTTACCCTTTTTAAGCAATTGACGCAGATA
>Ga0193954_1000247_pt1 | contig 33032 bp, 31 predicted proteins | sample BB_5_MG_FD_140340 | JGI IMG/M metagenome (GOLD analysis project Ga0193954, IMG submission 140340) | Microbial mat bacterial communities from the Broadkill River, Lewes, Delaware, United States - BB_5_MG | ecosystem: Environmental > Aquatic > Freshwater > River > Microbial mats | place: USA...
GCTTTATACCTCTAAAAAATATTCGTATTCTCTATTTTTTTATTATAATAAATGAATGCTTAATTCAAAAACTTGACAATACCAGAAGCCAATGACTCATAAAGCAAAAAAGATCTCAGCATAACACTTACAAAACAATATTAAAAACGTAGTAGAAAAAAATATAGGCCCTTTTGGTGTTTTTAGATTTGTTTTTTTAGTTGGTCAGTCAAAATTAAAAAAGCTAAAAATCTCCTAAGCAAGTCTATTAAACAACAAGCAAAATACAGTCTAACAAAGAGAAAAGTCACCCAAAACCAAAGCGCAAGGTGAATCTTTATTGACATAATGAAAATGGCATATGAAAATTAATTTTAAGTAAAATTATTATATATATTTAAGGTTTATCAAATAAAATCTTACAGAACATTAAACTCCATTTATTAAGTGTATAATTAAAACTTTATTCACTATTTAAAATATCCTATCCACTAATGCTGCTCCACTATTTAAAAATTATCTTTTACTGCTTTCCTGCTCTAATCATTGCACAACATATTGATCCCATTACCTTAGAGGATGAAATCTCTAAACTCAACGACCAACAACAGTACGAGACCTCTTTATTAAAATTAGACAAGATTGTTCAAGATCCTAAATCCGATCCATTTGACAAAGCTCATGCTTACATTCAAATGGCCTATACATTTAAGCGTGTCTACAATTATGTAATGACCATTAATAAGCTTGAACAAGCTGAATTAGAAGCCAAAAAATCTACCCATAGAGAAGAGTTAGAATCAAAAATTTTAGCCGAAAAAATGTTTGTTTATTTCGACATGCAAGATCAATCAACAGTAGTAATGCTTCTCGAAAAGTTTGACGACAATACTGTTAAACACCTAACTAGAGAAACTCTTGCCCACTACTATACCGTATTAGGAGCTGTGGCATTCTGGGATGAGGATTACAAAAAAGTAGAAGAGAATTACGACTTAGCCATATCAATTTTAGAAAAAGACAACCCTAAACACTTACCTAATATATATAGAGCAAAGCTAACACTATACTCAACTCTTGGAGATTACAACAAAGCCATGCAAGCTTTTGAAAAGGGTCTATATTATGCCGAAAAACATGATGTACCAATCTATAATATTATAATGCACGAAGGCTTAACCCAACATTATAAACGCATTCACGACTATGAAAACGCCTTAAAGACACAGCAATTAGTTTCAGAAAAAAGAGAACAGTACAATTTTACCAACCATAGCGAGAAGCTCTTAGCCTTACAAAACCGACTCAAAGAAGAAAGACTTAAAATTCAGCAAGAAGCTAAAAAAAAACAGCAGATTTACTTAGTTGTTATTTCTGCAATTATAATCACATTAATCATTGTACTCTTAATATTATTACGTGTTTATAAACAAAAGAATAAATTAATATTACGGGAAAATCAATATATACGTAACGAAGTTGAACGTTTATCTGCTAAAATTGATACTAAAACAAACACTAAAAATATTTTAGAATCACATAATTTAACCGAGAGACAGCTCGAAGTCATTAAATTAGTTAAAGAAGGAAAAACGAATAAAGAAATTGGAGTTGAACTTTATATTTCTGAAAATACTGTTAAATATCATCTAAAAGCTATCTACGAACTTTTAGGTGTAAAAAATCGCATCATACTCCGAGAAACCTACGAACTATAATCCAATTTACAGTGGTTTAAAATATTAGACACAAGAAAACCGTCAAAAGCGTTTTTTATTATGATAACAATGTCATAATAAAAAGTTACCCTGGAAACCACCGTAGATTCCTCCCTATTTACATCATTATTTTTAAAATATTTAAGGGCAATAAAGAATAGCACCACCAAAATAACGTATCATTTTTGTAATCAATAACTATCAAAAATGATGATTTCAACCTATTTTTTACAGCTTTCATCGATATAATTACATCAAAAAAGCTGAGTTTTTCATAAAATAAAAACACAAAACACGACACACAAAAGAATCCCCAGCACAACCAAACCAAGTCTAAACACCTAAAAATCAACACATAATAACACACTACCCCATGGGTAGTTTCCAAAACTACACGCTTACTACCCGTCATTTTTTCCGTTTTATTGAAAAATCAAATCATATTTGCCTCAACCAAATTAAATCACAATGAACCTATATCTTTTAAAACATGAAAGCACTTCCAGACTTATAAAAAGCTATTTCAGCTTAAAAAGACCCATTAACAACTTAAAGATTTGAAATCTCGGGTCAATTAAAACAATTATTCAAAAACAAGAAATCTATACGCAAACTTTCAAGATCTGATAGCTCTTGACAAGGAATAAGTGGCGTCTTACAGATAAAGACGCCTAGTTTAGCCTAAAGAATAAAGCTAAATCATTAATGCAAAAATTTTAAAAAATACACCAATTCTAACATAATATAAATATGAAAAATACAATTACCTTTTTATGTCTTCTGTTTGCTGCTTTAGCTATTAAAGCTCAAAACAAAACCACTATTGCATTTCTTCCGATGTCTTATGACGAACAATCCATTAGTAGCAATGAAGCCAAAATAATTCAAGAAACAGTTATCAATGGCTTTGTTTCTTCTAAAAGATTCACGGTGGTGGATAGAGAAAAATTAGAAGAAATTGAAAAAGAAAAGAAACTTCAAAGAACAGAAGCTTTTATGGATAGCGAAAATACCGTTGCAGAAGGGCTTGGTAAAGGAGCTAGTTATTTAGTTGACGGAAGCATTATTGCTATTAGTAATTCTGAGATTAAGAAAAATAAATGGACATCCACCATTAATATTCAAATTAGAATGCTAGACGTTTCTACTGGCGAAATCTTACACACAGAAACTGTGAATTCTGTATTTACACCTTTTAACAAGGACATTAAAAAAGTAATAAAGCCTTACTATTCTAAAGACGAATACAAAAGATTAGAAGAAAAAGAAAAGCTATTATTAGATTCTTCTAGCACAAGCTCAGAAGCTTTTAATCTTGCTTTAATACCATTAAGTGATAATATCATTAAAGCCACAAGAGCTCTTTTTCCGTTACCAGCTAACATCATTGGTTGGAAAAAGAAAGAAAAGCATGAATTTACATTTGGAGCAGGAACTGCCGCAGGAGTGCAAGCTGGTCAGATTATAGATGTGGTAAAAACCTCTACAATCACTATGGGCGATAAGGAAATAGAAAGAAATGAAGTCGTTGGTTCTGCTTGGGTCATTAGAGTAGATGACCAAAACTTTTCTGTAGCCACTTTAATAAACAACCAAAAAGACATTAAAAAGGCCGTTAAAAATGGACAACCCCTAGGAGTCTTAGTGAGATAAATAACAAATCAATAACCATTATAACAAACCAATAACCTTTAAATCTTAACATTATGAAAAACATTTACTTATTATCAATTCTTGTAACCATCCTAGTAACAAGCTGCCGTTCAGGCTTACAATCGTCGGAATTACCAGAATTGTCGGTTAACCCATATTCAACATCTCAACTTATTGAGCATGACACCCAAGGCATTGTAACCTTACTAGGATCTAGTGATGAATTTAGAGTAAAGCAAGACGCCATAGACAACGCACAAAAAAAAGCAATACGACATTTATTATACATAGGCTTTCCAGGAACAGATATGAAAAACCCAATGATTAAAAAAGGAAAACGCGTTGAAACGGAGAACAAAGCATTTTTTGATCAGTTTTACAAATCAGGCTACAAACAATACATCACAAGTAACCAAGTAGAATACTTTGATTGTGAAGATGCAACTAAACAATGTATAACTGCAGCATCTACGTTTAAACTTAACTACAATCTTTTAAGAAGAGACTTAGAACGCAACAAAATTTTAAATAAAATAGGATTTTAATTATGACTAAAACAACATATCTTTTAAGAACAATAGTAATAGTGATCTGCTGTTTTCAAACCTTTTCAACGTTTGCTCAAATTGAAGCAACTAAAAGTGATGAAGTCGCAAGAGCACAAGCCAAATTAATGGTTGTACCTTATACTAAAGAAGGTGAAGACATTAGAAAAATCTTAGACGACAATCCATACATTCGCTCTGCAATGTCCATGGTTAAACAATCCTTTGACCAACGTGGATGGACGACTGTAGATTTTGTTGCAAATCTAAGAGCTGCCGAGTCTAATCGTGCTTTTCAAATGGATAGGCAAGCAGACTTTAAAGCCGATTTAATCGCTGGGTCTGGTACTGATATTTATGTGCAGGTAGACACACAACTTACAACCGATGATTCTGGATCCGCAAGTGTAACCTTAGTACTTCAAGCATTTGAAACCCACACAGGAGCTAGTTTCTCTAATCAATCAGAAAATAGCGGTCGTTTTAACACTAAAGATTATGATAAATTAATCGAAAAAGCCTACGACCGCATTAGAGAAGAGTTTTTAAATATGCTTCTTGAAAAAACAGATGAAATTAGAGAAATAGGACGTGCTATTAAAATTGAGCTCAATTTGCATGAAGATGCTGAAATTGATTTTGATAGTGAAGTAGGCGACGGCGACTTCTTAAATGAAGCTATTGAAGACTGGATTTATACAAACGCCTATAAAGGAAGAGCTAACTTAGCTGGAATCTCAGAGAAATCCATGGCTTTTAATGAGGTAAGAATACCACTTTTTAATCAAGAAACAGGTAGACCGTATAACCCAAATAGATTTGCAAGTGAACTCATTAGATTCCTAAAAGCTAATAACGTTTCTGCCTCTAGAAATATAAAAGGACAGAACTTGTTTATTACAATTAAATAGTATTTATGCAGCGCACAACATATACTTTGTTTTTGTTTTTGGCTTTTGCTTTCTCAAGCACTTTAGGATTTGGTCAAGATTACAGTGCCATTAACTTTAGTTATAAAATGCCAGATACAAAAACCAAAAGCAGTGTCACTAAAGCACATTACAGATTGCTGGAACAAAAAATCGAAGGGAGCTACAAGCAGGGAGGCATACTTAACGAAGGGAACCACTTCCTCTCTAGCCAGGCTCCCTTTGATATTGTTCCTTACATCGAAGTGGTAGACATAAGAAATGCTGGAGATATTGAAACAGTCAAAGTCGTTAAAATCGCAATGCATTTATCAATTACAAATGCAGAAAGTCAAACTCCATTTAATCAGTTTAAAACAACGATAATAGTTACCGATAAGGACACAGAAAAAGCAATAACAAAAGCAATCAAGCAAATAAAAACTTCAGGCCAAAAATTCCAAAACTTTTTTACAAAGGCTAAAGCGAATATTTTAGCTTATTACGAAAAAAATTGTGCTAAAATTCTTAAATCAGCTAACACTCATATTCAAAGGAAAGAATACAAAAAGGCTTATGGGTTGCTAAAGTACATTCCAGAAAATATGAGTTGTTTTGCTGATGCAGAACGCTTAATCACCAATATTTATACAGATAACAGAGATTCAAATTGTAAAAAAATACTTGAACATGCACGTATTCAAAAATCATATAAGGATTATTCTTCAACCTTATTTAGTTTAATATACATTGATTCGGAAAGCTCGTGTTATCCTGAAGCGATAAAAATGGCTCAAGAAGTAAAGGAGCTAATGAACAAAGAGGATGCTAAAGCATTTATACCTTCTCACGAGGAAGATAAAGAGAAGTTCTCTAAAATGTCATATATAGAAAAGACTAGAATGTTAGCCTCATTAGCCAACATTTTAAATCTCGATTTCATTCAAAAATAATTTAAGTAAGTCTATTAATTCAACGCAAAGCCGGCTCAATTCATATTTAGAGTCGGCTTTGCTTATTTACAAATTCACTAGTGCTTATCACTCAAATTTGTATTGATTTTAACCTCTCAAACAGCAGCAATCTTAAATACTATTATTGATATAAAACCACAACTGCAACCATAAACCATCTATACGTATAAGTTTAATATTTTTAAAAATTCCAAATTATGAAGTTCAAATTCTTAGCGCTATTAATATGTATTACCTCAATAGGTTTTACGCAGAGCAAACCCCTTGACACACAAAAAAACGCCCACATAAACACTATAATAAGCTTGTTTAAAACCAAAAACACAGACCAATTAGCCAAGCTCATAAATTATCCCTTAGAAAGAACATATCCCATACCAAGCATTAAAAGCGAAGCCGATTTTAAACTGCGCTTCTCTGAAGTTTTTGACGATACACTTGTAGCACTAATTACAAACTCAACACTAGATCAGTGGGAAGAAATTGGTTGGAGAGGTATAATGTTAGATGATGGTATAATTTGGATTGATAGCGCTAACGGAAAAATAAAAACTGTAAACCACCAAAGCGAGCTTGAAAAAAAGAAAAGAGCAGCACTAATAGCCGAAGAAAAAGAAAACCTACACAACTCCTTAAAAACATTTGAAAACCCAATCTTTAAACTAAAGACTAAAAACTACCTCATTAGAATAGACCAACTCGCTAATCACACCTACAGATATGCATCCTGGAAAGTTACTGAGAACCAAGCTTCAAAACCCGATTTAATATTGAATAACGGAGACTATGAATTCCAAGGCAATGGTGGTAATTACGCTATTACGTTTATAAACGGAATATACACCTACAACATTTACAGAAATAGTATATCTAAAGGCGATGCACCCGAAGTTACACTTGAGGTTCTAAAAAACGACCAGGTCGCCCTAACAGAGCACGGTAAATTGATAGATTAAAACTAAAGGTACAAGCTCGTCAAAATTTTAAGAAGAGACTTAAATGTTTTAGGTCTCTTCTTGCATCTGTATCAAAAGAGAATTGTATTAGAACGACTTTAAAACCTTCCTAAAACAAAAAAGCATCCCAATCTTCTTATTCAGAAAAAAGGAAAGCCTTTCATTGGAATACCAAATTGCTTTGGTAAACTACTTCCAAGATCTCTCTTGGAACAACACAACGTCTTTTAATCGCTAAAAAAAAGCCTCAATTTCTTGAAGCTTCTTTTTGCAATTTTAGCGGTCTGGACGGGACTCGAACCCGCGACCTTCGCCGTGACAGGGCGACATTCTAACCAGCTGAACTACCAGACCGTTGCTTAATTGCGAGGGCAAATATACATCGCATTTTTAATTTGACAAACAAAAAACTAAAAAAATAAAAAATATTTTAAATAAATTTTTGACGCTCTATCATATAAGTCGTCAATATGTTGTCAAATCCAGCATTAATATTAGCTTCTACATACTTAATTCTGTACTGACCACACCTTAGTTTCAAGTTCGTAAAGTATTCTTTTACAGCTTTTTCATAAGTATGTTTAATATTATCTGCATACAAATTAATATGATCTCCAGTCTCCACATCGATAAATCGTTTGGGCCTGTTATCAAAATCAAAAGACAATTCTTTTTCTTTATCAAAAACATGAAATAAGACTACTTCATGCTTATTATGCTTTAAATGTCGTAATGCTTCAAACAGTTTTTCGTCATCTTCTGACGTTTGAAACATATCTGTAAACACAAAAATTAAGGAACGACGATGAATTTTTTCGGCAATCTGATGCAAATATCTGTATGTTTCTGTTGTTTTAGTCTCAGGTTTAGAAACTACAGCGTCACTTAATTTATGTAATAACATTTGATGATGACGCTCACTCCCCTTTTCTGGAGCATAAAAATCGTAGTTGTCACTGTAAATACTCAAACCAACAGCATCACGCTGCTTTTTTAGAATATGCATTAAAGACGCACTTGCTAAAGCTGAGAATGCAATTTTATTAAGATGGTCTATATGCGTTCCTGCCGTTTCCGGATAATGCATAGAACTACTATTATCTAATATAATATGACAGCGTAAATTGGTTTCCTCATCATAACGTTTAGTATACAAACGGTCTGTTTTCGCATAGAGTTTCCAATCTATATGTTTAGTGCTCTCTCCTGGATTGTAAATTTTATGCTCAGCAAACTCAGCAGAGAATCCATGAAACGGACTTTTATGCATTCCAGCAATAAAGCCTTCAACGACTTGTTTTGCTAGCAATTCAATATTTTTAAATCCTCCTGCCTTATTGAGTTCTTCTTGTAAATTCATTTAATTAATTTAAAATATCATGCTTCATTTTCTGAATTAATACTTCACAAATTTTATAGTACCAATTCCTTCTAGAACGACAAAATACACTCCTTGTTTTAAGTGGGCGACATTTACGGTAACATTTTTTGAATTACCCGCGTTACGCACTATCACTTTTTGCCCTAAACTATTAAATATTTGAAAAACTCCTATTTCAATTTTAGAAGATGTAATCGTCAATTCTTCTTTTCCTACTGGAACAGGAAACACCTGAATTTGATTACTCAAATCGTATTCTAATTCAGAAGTACTTAAACTATCATTACAAACAGTTTCTCCATAAATATTGACCTCTATAATACTTACCCAATCTGAAGTTGCAGAACTATTACCATTGCCGGTTATTTTTACGTAGCGTGCCACTGTATCTTCTAAGCTAAACAATTGTTCTGTAGTTATAGGCGCAATACTACTATTTTGATTGGTTAAAACAGGTGTAAATGTACTACTACCATCAACAGCAATAGATAGATCAAAATTTGTTGTTCTCTCATCCGATTTTAAAAAGTAGACACCTATTTCGGTTAACGTATGATTACATGATAAATCAAACGTTATGGACGCTTCTCCAACTGCAGGATTTGCAGACCAGTAATAACCACTTGTAATGGGGTACACATTGTCATAAGCAAACTCGGTTGCGACATTATCTTTTCCTGTTTCTGTTCCCACTCCAAGAGCTGAACCCACAACTATTTCTTCTGGAATAAAGGATTCTGCAGATTGTGTTACTGTGATTACAACTGGGTTTGCTCCATTATTTCCAACTAATGTAATCGTTCCTACTCTATCCGTTCCGTTAACATTGTCTAAAGCTGTTATCGTAATACTTCCTTCTCCTGTACCAGCATTAGCACTTAAAGTAATCCAAGATAGATTCTCTATTAGTGTCCAGTTGGTATCAGATTCTGTAAAAATATCTACTGTAATATCACCTCCAACTCCCGTATAAACTAACAATGACTCAGAAGCCATTAAAAGCGAGCCTTCTGAAGCACCAAAACCTACGCTTACACCAACATCACTTTGATTAAAAGGTCTGTGAGTTATTGAAGCCCCATATTCCTGAGCACCAACATCATAAACACCAGATCTTAGACCTCCAAAAACGTCATTTGAAAAAAGTGTTTCGCCATAAGTTCCTATAGAGCCATTAATGGCAGGACTTGCAGCTACTATTGAATATACTCCGTTAGCATTTAAATTGGTATCTAAAAAACCTGAACCTATTGTAAAACCTTCAGTCGTATCTCCTGTTCCTGAATCATACATATTCCCTTCAAAAACAGAATTGGTTGCAGATCTTTCGGTTTCAATATATACCTCACAATCTACAATAAGATTATTTGCTACGGTAATATCATTTGGTGCGACATTTTGACCAGAGCCTCCTGAATCTACTCCTATACGAAGTCCTAAATCACAATCTACAATTGTATTATTAACCACCATTAGATTATGAATAGGACCATAACCATTCAGCTGATCGTTATTGGCTTGTGTAGCCGAAATGTTTATAGCTCCAAGCGCTCCACTTTTACTCGATGAATTTTGTTTGGTAGCGTTTGTGCCTTGTATGTAATTGTTATAAATACGATGATCTTCGCCAATAACACGAATTCCTCCATTAAAATAAGACGCGGTTTTACCATCATTTAAAAAGAAGTTATTATAAACCGAACAGCCATTACCATGTCTTAGTGATAATGCGCCTAAATAATTTTCAAATGTATTTCTGTAATATTGGTTATTTCCGCTTTTATTAGCAATAATTTCAGGTTCACCACCTTTGACTTCATAAAAATAATTATCATAAACTTCAGACGACGAATCGGATAAGGACTGACTACTATCACCAATTCTAATTACATCCACATCGTTATATTCATCTGCTAGGCCCACTTGATTTCTATAGGCAAAATAGTTATGATGAATTTTCATTCGGTCTTCAATACCAGTTGTTCTTTGATTAAAAATCATAGAACCCAAACAATCTTTATTGATTAAAGTGTTATAACTAATTTCATTGTCTTGACCATAAACTCTAATCCATCTAAAATCACTGGTATTTGATGGTGGATTATAATCATCTATTTTAACCTGTGAGACTTTACAATGAGAACATTCGGAAACATTTTTAAACGAAATTACATACGAATTGGCACCAAATTGGCTAAACGTGTACGTTCCTGTAAAAATAATTCCTGTTAAAGTAATATAAGAACCCCCCATTTTAATACGGCAGTTATCAAATATAACTCCGCCTGGTGTTTCTGCTTGTATAATTATACGGTTGGAAAAAGATCCATTGGCTTCAATAGAAAAATCACCATTACTATAGGTTCCATTTTCAATGGTAATAACAGAGCCTTCTACGGCAGAATCTAGAGCGTTTTGAATAGCTTCAACTGAAGCAATTTGAGCATTCCCAAACCAACAAGCCAGAAAACATAAAATATTAAAAAGAGTGATTTTAGAAATCATGGTATAGGATTAAGAATAATTTTTATAAAAATAAATCAATTATAAAAAACCCTACTAAAAAGAAGAAAGAATTTAATGTTTAATCCTAAAAATGATATGGTCTATTTTTAGGATTAAACATCTTATTTGGTATCGATTACAAAAGGGCGTCGATAGCGTCTGAATAAGCTTTTTTAGGTGCAACTCCAACTTGGCGACCAACAACTTCACCTCCTTGAAAAACCAATACTGTAGGTATGTTTCTAACACCATACTTAGCAGCAAATTCTTGGTTTGCATCAACATCTACTTTACCAACTACAGCTTTACCTTCGTATTCTGTGCTAATTTCATCAATGATTGGTCCAACCATACGACAAGGTCCACACCAAGCAGCCCAAAAATCAACTACTACTGGTTTATCACTTTTTAATACTGTCTCTTCAAAATTTGCATCTGTTATTTCTAATGCCATAATATTTATTTTTAATTGTTTTGTAATTCGTTTTTGAAGCACCTTTCTATTGGTGCAACTGCAAAATTAGTCAAAATATTTGGCAAACCTTACAATGGCTGTATATGTTTTGGTTATAGCCACATAGACGACTTATATATGCACTTTTTTGGGCGCATAAACCAGGCTGTCCGCTATATCTTTTTTGCTTTTAATGGCAAAAAAGGATGCCGCTACCATCCTTTGCGCAAATTCTGCGTATTTATTAAGCTTTAAGTCAAATCTATATAAATTGTTATTCTATAACATTCTTAGACAAAAATGCTAAAATCAGCTTTGCGATATCTCTTGTTTTTTCTTCTGCAGCAAAATGCCCAGCATCCAATAGGTGTAACTCCGCATTGGGTAAATCTCTTAAATAAGCCTTCGCACCATCCGCGTTAAATTTCAAATCCTTTTTTCCCCAAACAATTAGGGTTTTTGGTTGCTGTTCGCTTAACATGGTTTGCCATTTCGGATAGCGAATCAAATTGGTATTATAATCTTGAAAGAGCTGTACCTGAATTTCTCTATCACTTTCAGATTTTAGAAATGCCAAATCATGTGTCCACGCATCCGGACTTTGTATATTGCTATTTGAAGCCTCTAAATCAAACAAATACTGCTGGTTTATTATAGCATCTTTACCTGTTAAACGATATAAAAATTTGTATTTGGCTTCTGACGTATCTGTTTGTGCCGTTCTAAAAAAATCTTGTCGTTGAGGCGTTAAACCGTCTAAATACGCATTCGCATTCTGAACAATTAAAGCTTGAATGCGTTTTGGATTTTTCATCATCATGCGATAGCCCACAGGAGCTCCAAAATCTTGCATATACATCACATAGCTTTTAATTTGAAGCGTATCCATTAACTGCTGCGTATAATCTGCCAATAGATCAAAAGTGTATGTTGTCGTTGTGGGATCTAAATGGGTACTGTAACCCGACCCTAAATTGTCTGGTGCTACAACATGGTAATGTGTTGCCAACATAGGAATAAGGTTTCTATACGAATGTGAGGACGAGGGATAACCATGCAATAAAACTATGGTTGGGTTATTTTTGTCTCCTGCTTCTCTATAAAACAGTTTTACACTATCAATGGTTACATAATTATAAGTCGTCGCTGGTGGTAAAAAGAACTGTTTTTTAGTGTCGCCTGATTTAGTCTCACAGCCCAATAAGGCTAATGATACTAATAAAATTATTACAAATTGCTTCATGTTATATTTCGTCTAATTTAAGCATCAAAAGTATTTTGAGACTTGAGGAATAGAAAAGTCATAACCTAAATAGAAATAAGTTATGACTTAGTAATTGTTGTATGCTTTTAATTTCTACCAGCCATAACACCACCATCGGTATCCCAAATCGCACCTGTTACCCAAGCCGCTTTGTCTGACAATAAGAATACAATACTATTGGCAACATCTTCCGATTCACCAAAACGACCTATAGGATGAAACCCATTAAAGCCAACCAATGCTTCTTTAGCTGCGTCTTCACCTCCAAAAACACCGTGATACACAGGAGTATTTACTAAAGCCGGAGACACGGCATTGACGCGAATATTATCTTCTGCTAATTCCATCGCTAAATGTTGTGTTAGCGAATGTAAACCTGCTTTTTGCATAGAATAGGCTGTAGATGGTGTTGCTTTAACAGCTTGTTTTGCCCACATAGAACCTACATTGACGATAGCACCACCTTGAGTTGCTTTCATCTTTTTAGCAGCACTTTGTGTGATAAAAAAGAAGCCTCTGTTTAAATCTAAATACGAATTATAATCTTCCATCGTATGATCTAAAAAAGGTTTAGGACCAAAAATTCCTGAGGCGTTTACCAAATAGTCTAAGTTATCTAAACCATCTATTTTTGCGATTAAAGCGTCTACTTCAGTCGTGTTAGAGATGTTTGCCGTGTGTTTAACCAAATTTGGTGCATCGGCAATTTTGTCGGTATTTCTCCCTACAACATGTACTGTTGCTCCTCCTTCTAATAAGGCATTTGCAGTTGCATTACCTATTCCACTTGTGCCGCCAACAACTAAGGCTACTTTGTTTTCAAATTCTTTCATTGCATTTTTATTTAATTACTGATTACAGACAGACAAGTCTGTCTTTTTATATTCAAATTTTTTTAAACGATTATTTTTTTACATAAATTTTTAGACTCAAGAATAGGCCAGTCTTCTTGATGTAGGTGGCTTTCTCCAACAGCACTTTCATAGAGTAAGTAAATTTGTCTTGCTAGTGAATTTACTTCTTCACTTTTAATATCTTCTAAATTGTTTGTGATTAGTGTTGCGATACGTGTAATGAAATCATTTTTTTGAGATTGAATTTCATTTCGAATGATCTCATTCTCTTTTGGAATTTCTGAAACCGTTTTTATACACCAACAGCCATTAAAATCTTTGTCCTGATAAAACAGTTGAAGGAAATCGAATAGGGCTAAAATCTGTCCTTTTCCTTTGGGTTTTGACCTTGTGAAATTTTTTAAATTCTCTAGAAAATGGCTATTCTTATATTGAAGATATGCCAGACAAATCGCTTCTTTAGATTTAAAATGATTGTAAAGGGTTGCCTTAGCAATGCCTGCTTCGGCAATAATTTGATTAATACCTGTAGAATTATACCCATTCTTATAAAATAAAAATGAGGCCGTTTCTATAATTCTATGTTTTACTTCGGCATGTTTCATGATGCAAATATATCAATTATTTTTAAAAGCAGACAAGTCTGTCTATTTTATTTATTACAATCAAAAAAACACATGCATTAGAGAACTATCTTCGTTTTAAAACGCCATCAAATGGCTTTTAAATGTATTGGGATGTCATTCATTCTGTATCTTGAAACCTTTCTTTTATCTTATTCTCAACTCTAAAAATCAATAGAATAACCATTACAATCATTAAACCCAGACCTAAAATTGTAGAAATCCCTTCAGTGGGTTGATATACCAGACCTATGAGTCCAACCATTGAAAGTAGCAGTCCGTACTTTATCATTTGTTTGGAGGCATATAGTTGTGCAAAATCCCATCTCAGTTGATTTTTCATAGAGCTTGCTGTTCTATAGCCATAGATGCTATTGATCTTCTTTGGTGGAAATTTGTACATAAAACATCCTACGATACAAAAGATGAGTCCACTACTAAATGGAATTAAAAATAATGGGTTTTCGAATAACATATGATGCACTAATTTTTAGGCTTGGCCCTGACCATAAATGTATAAAATTTAATATCGTTTGAATAGCTCAACCGTTATTTTTGTATGCATTATTACCATCGTATTTATTTTAGATATTTATGCATATAAATATTTGAAACTATTAAAATCCCCATTAAAACAAAGAGCAATAACATTATAAAGATGGAATCCTTATGCTTAACATGTGCAACTAATGCCGTTACTAGGAATAATCCAACGCCAGCATAAGTCCATTCTTTTAACTGCGAGGATACAAATGGCAGTACTAATATAATGGCTGCTATACTTTTTAGTACTGCCAACTCTATCCTAAAATAGTCAGGAAAACCCAATGCTTTAATACCATCTATAGTACTTTTACTAAATAGATAAGAATACGAACTTAACAATAGAAATGCAGAAATGATGCCTGTAGATATCCAGTATATTGTTTTCATACGAATTGCTTATAAAAAACTTGCCTTTAACTGATTAACAATCTTAGTGCCATCTGGATCGGCTTGCGTTTTTAGTTCACAAAAATCTTCAGCCCATTTTGAGGTTCTAATTCGCAGTGGTGGCTGCTCATGCTGTGCGACATTTAAAACCACTTCTGCAACCTCAGCTCCTGTTTGATACACTTGATTTTCACTTTCATTTGCTCGTTTTTGATTTCCTGCCATATATCGTTCAAAGATTGGTTGGTATTCTCCAGTTGCAAATTGACCTTCAACAGCGGTTTTTTCGATGGCAGACGTCATAAATTCTGTAGCAATTCCTCCTGGTTCTACACAAGTGATTTTAATATTGAAAGCATCACTGACATAAGTTGCTAAACCTTCCATAAAACCTTCTACGGCAAACTTTGCTCCACAATACAATTCGTTAAATGGCTGTCCTACTAAACCACCAACAGACGTAATACTTATGATTTGACCACTCTTTTGTTTTCTCATATAAGGCAGCACTGCTTGTGTACAGAATACCACTCCGTGATAATTCACTTCAGTCACCCATCTAATTTCATCTTCTGTAGATTGTTCAATTGTTTTGGCAAATCCGGCTCCTGCATTATTAACCAGCACATCTATTTTACCATCTTTTTCTATAATGGTCTCAACCGCAGAAGTAATGGAGTCAATTTTAGTGACATCTAAAGGAAGTAACTCAATATCCAAATTTTCTTCTTCTATTTTCTTTTTGAGTTGGTCAGCTTTTTTTAGGTTTCGCATTGTAGCATAAACCTTATAATTATTCTTAGCAAATAGCATTGAAGCTTCAAACCCTACTCCTGTTGATGTTCCTGTAATTAATACATTTTTTTTCATAATTATTATTTTATGGAATGAATATTCATTCCAATTATTAGATAAATTTTTTTTATTCTTTAATGGCGTCCCAAACCATTTGTGTTTGATTTTTAAGGGATGTCGTTTTTGTTTCTGATTGGTGAAAATACCATCTTAAATAAGCCAAAACAGCACCACCAATAAACATTAATATTTCGTCTAATTCTATAGCTTTAATAATGCGCTCTTGTTGACCTTTAACTAATAGTTCATGAACTGGAGCAACAGATTTCCCTCCTTCTTCTCTACTTTCTTTAGTAATAATTGGAGACGCTTGTAATTGCTCCATAAATTTAAAATAAGTAGGATTTGCAATAAAAAAATCAATAATAGACCTTAGATAATTTTCAAATTGTGTTTTTATTGGTTGCTCTACATCAAAATCTAAAAACACTGATTTTTCTTTGGCCTTTATATTTACATAAATCTCATTGATTAAGGACTCTTTGTTAGGGAAATAGTTATAAATTGTTCCCATTCCTGTCCCGGCAGCTTTTGCAATAGCAGACATTGGTGTATTATGAACTCCTTTCTCTGTAAGCAGTATAAGTGCAGATGATAATATAGCCTCTTTTTTATTCACGTTGCAAATATAAATATATTGGAATGAATATTCCAAATAATACTGTAGATTTCTTAAATTTAATGTATTAATCGAAAATGGAATCATGAAAAACGAAATTTAGATTTATAGATAAAACCTTTTCGTCAAATAATCTTTTATAGTTTATTGATTTAATAATAAAAAGATTCTTCCATTTTCGTGTTCATTTCAAATACTAATTCAACTTATACATTATATCATGCTCCTTCAAACTATTTAACAGCTGTTGTGAAATTTTGACTTTATTTTTTCGGCTTGGCATCTGCACTTTTATCTTTTCAGCATTATCATAGACTACAAAATTTAGAGTTTGATTGCCTTCATGGAATTTTATTAAGTCATATAACACAGAAACTGTTTCCTTTTCTAAATCTCTAATATTTAATTGAATGGATAATTTTTTAGCATAAGTATCCATCACATCATGCAGCAACTGAAAATTATTAAACTGAATTCGTGGTTCTCCTTTTTTACCAGTATCTCTATTGACCCAACCTTCACGTACAAAAGCTCTGACATAAACAAAAGAATTGATAACAAAGAAGTGTCTAAACTTTAAATAGTCTTCTCCAAAAATTCTGAATTCAAAACTGTCGGTATAATCTTCAATCGTAAAAATAGCCCAACCTTTACCTTGTTTACTTACACGATGCTGTACATCTGTAACAACACCTCCAAAAGTAACTTCTTTATTTACAATAGCTTCCAAATCATTAAAATGCGCCACCACTCCGTTACAAAAAGTCTTCATTTCAATAGCAAAATCATCTAAGGGATGGCCTGAAATATAAATACCAACCACTTCGCGTTCTCGCGATAATTTCTCCATCGTTCCCCAATCTTCACACGGTGGTACAACGGGTTCTGCAATTTGCACATCACTAGCTTCACCAAACAAACTGACCTGAGCTGAGTTTTCATTCTCCTGATGTTTGGCACCATATTTAACCGCTTTTTCTAAAAAGGTAATTCCATCACCATCGTCTGCAAAATATTGTGCTCTATGTGTATCTGACCAACAATCAAATCCGCCAGCATTAGCAAGGCCTTCAAATGCTTTTTTGTTGGCTGCTCGCAAATCGATACGCTTAGCTAAATCGAAAATAGATTTATAAGGTCCTCCTTCTTTTCTGTTTTCTACAATAGTCTGAACCGCTCCATGACCAACCCCTTTTATGGCTCCCATTCCAAAACGAACGGCATTATCTTTATTTACCGAGAACTTATAAAAACTCTCATTAACATCTGGACCTAAAACCGGTAATCGCATCCGTTTACACTCTTCCATAAAGAAGGTTACAGATTTAATATCGTTCATATTATTAGACAGTACAGCAGCCATGTATTCTGCTGGATAATGCGCTTTTAAATAGGCGGTTTGGTACGCAATCCATGCATAACATGTAGAGTGCGACTTGTTAAAGGCGTAACTCGCAAAGGCTTCCCAATCCTTCCAGATTTTCTCTAGTTTTGTTTTGTCTAAACCTTTAGCACCAGCTTGCTCAATGAATTTTGGTTTCATTTTATCCAAAACCGCAATCTGCTTTTTACCCATGGCTTTCCTCAAGACATCGGCTTCACCTTTAGTAAAATCGGCCAATTTTTGAGACAGTAGCATTACTTGCTCTTGGTAAACTGTAATTCCGTAAGTTTCTTTAAGGTACTCTTCCATTTCTGGTAAATCGTACACAATCTCTTCATCACCATGTTTACGTGCAATGAAACTTGGAATATATTCCATTGGACCAGGACGATACAAGGCGTTCATGGCAATTAAATCATCAAAAACCGTTGGCTTTAGATTCTTCATGTGTTTTTGCATGCCAGGCGATTCATACTGGAATACACCAACCGTTTCACCGCGTTGGAATAATTCGTATGTTTTGACGTCATCCAAAGGAAAATTCTCTGGATCGAGCAAGATACCATGCTTGGCTTTTACAATTTTTACCGTGTCCTTAATTAAGGTCAAGGTTTTTAATCCCAAGAAATCCATCTTCAACAATCCGGCATCCTCAACAACAGAGTTATCAAATTGGGTCACATACAAATCAGAATCCTTTGCTAAAGATACTGGTACATAATTGGTAATATCACTTGGTGTTATAATTACACCACAAGCGTGAATTCCGGTATTACGAACCGAGCCTTCTAAGATTCTAGCTTGGTTAATGGTTTCGGCTTGTAGGTCGTCACCATCAGAAATATTAAGCAGTTCATTAATTTTTTCTAAATCTTCAGCCCTAAATTTACTTGCTAATTCCTTTTCCGAAAGTCCAAAAATCTTTCCGAGTTTAGACATCAACGGAATTAGTTTAGCAATATGATCGGCTTCATTTAAGGGTAAATCTAAAACTCTGGCTGTATCTCTAATCGACGATTTTGCCGCCATGGTACCGTAAGTAATAATTTGCGCTACTTGATTGGCTCCATATTTATCAATTACATATTGCATAACACGACCTCGACCTTCATCATCAAAATCGATATCAATATCAGGCATACTTACACGATCTGGATTTAAGAAACGCTCAAAAAGTAAATCGTACTTAATCGGATCAATATTGGTAATCCACAAACAATAGGCAACCACCGAACCTGCTGCAGATCCACGACCAGGTCCTACGGAAACGTCCATTTTTCTAGCTTCGCGAATAAAATCTTCTACAATTAAGAAATATCCTGGATACCCTGTTTTTTCAATAACGCTTAACTCAAAATCGAGACGTTCTTCAATTTTTGGTGTAATTTCACCATAACGAATTTTGGCTCCTTTATACGTTAAATGTCGTAAAAAGGCATTTTCACCGCGTTTGCCATTATCGACTAAATCTTCTTCAAATTTAAATTCATCAGGTATATCGAAAGCAGGTAATAATACATCTCGCGCTAATTCGTAAGGCTCAATCTTATCGACTACTTCCTGAATATTCACAATCGCCTCAGGCACATCTCTAAAGAGTGCTTTCATCTCTTCTGTAGACTTAAAGTAATATTCCTGATTTGGCAAACCGTAACGATAACCACGACCACGACCAATTGGCGTCGCCTGTTTTTCTCCATCTTTTACACACAATAAAATATCGTGGGCATTGGCATTTTCTTGATCGACATAATAGGTATTATTGGTTGCTACCAATTTAACATCATGCTTTTTTGCCAATTTAATCAATACCGGATTTACACGGTTTTCGTCTTCTTGATTGTGACGCATTATTTCAACATACAAATCATCTTGAAACGTTTCTTTCCACCATAACAAGGCTTCTTCTGCCTGATTTTCTCCAACATTTAAAACCTTACTTGGCACTTCACCATAGAGGTTTCCTGTTAAACAGATTAAATCTTCTTTGTACTGTTCTATCAGTTTTTTATCAATTCTTGGGACGTAATAAAACCCGTCTGTAAAGGCAGCCGAAGACAATTTTGCTAAATTGTGATAGCCTTTTTTATTTTTTGCCATCAATACAATTTGATAGCCATTATCTTTTCTGGTTTTGTCTGCATGATTTTCACATACAAAAAACTCACAACCAATAATTGGTTTTATAATTTTACCTTTCTTTTCTAATCCGGCTTCTTCTGCTTGTTTGTGTTGTGCTTTTACTCCTTTATTATGATTGGAAACAGCCGTTACAAAGTGAAAGGCGCCCATCATGTTTCCGTGATCGGTTAAAGCTACGGCTGGCATGCCTTCTCTAGCTGCTGCAGCCACGAGATCTTTCACACTAATTGTTGATTGAAGAATGGAATACTGCGAATGGTTATGCAAATGCGCAAAATCGACATCCTTAATTTGTGATGCCGCTTCTTTATCAATGGTTACAGGTGTGGCTTGTTCTTTTTGCAGACGTGCATTAATCTTTGCACTTTCCCGCTTAAGATTGATATGTTTTAAGCCAATAAGTTGAATCTCTGCAGGATTTTCTTGCGTAAACTTCTCAAAATATTCTGGCTCGACATCGAGCTCTTCCTTGGTATATTGTTTACGTCTTATTAATTCTAAAAAACAACGTGTAGTAGCTTCAACATCGGCTGTGGCATTGTGTGCTTCAGAAAAAGGCTTATTAAACAAATACTCATGTAACTCCGTTAAGGTTGGTAATTTAAACTTTCCGTAACGTCCACCTGGCAATTGACATAAGCTTGCTGTGTGTTCTGTACAGGTATCTAAAACAGGTAATTCTTGAAGTGGATTTGTAACGTTTTCACGTACAAATTCTGCACCCATAATATTTAAATCGAACTTTACATTCTGACCAACAACAAATTTCGTTTTAGATAAAGCAGCATTAAACTTTTCTAAAACTTCAGCTAGTGGCACCCCTTGTTCTTGTGCTAATTCCGTTGAAATGCCGTGAATTTTTTCGGCATCATAAGGAATATTAAACCCGTCTGGTTGTACCAAATAATCTTGATGCTCGATACAATTCCCCATACCATCATGCAATTGCCAAGCAATTTGAATACATCTTGGCCAATTATCGGTATCAGTAATTGGTGCATCCCAGCGTTTTGGTAATCCTGTGGTTTCTGTATCGAATATTAAGTACATGCGTTGTTCTGTCGTTTATTATTAAATCGTGTGTTTTTACTGCAAGGACACTAAAGCATAAAACGCTTATAATCAGCAAAAATTACAATTATAGTCTTCAAAAAGTTAGCTTATAAAATTACATAGAATTTGTACTTTTCTGAAATGAAATTACAAAGAGTTTTGAACATAAAAAAAGCGTCACTCGTAACGAGTAACGCTTATCTATTTTTATATCAGAATTAATTTATGGTTGTAAATAATCTGGTATTCCATTGCCATCGGTATCAACCGCATCATCAGGATTACCATCACCATTTGGATCTGCATTTTCGTTTAAAGTTAATATAGAATCACCATCATCGTCATTATCCAGATAATCTGGTACACCATCTCCGTCTGTATCTCCAGTTTCGTAGTTTGAGAATAAGCCATCGCCATCATCATCATTATCTAAATAATTCACATCACCATCTCCGTCTGTATCAATAGGATTTCCATCTTCATCTTTAGCTTCATCGATAGTTAAAACACCATCACCATCATCGTCATCATCTAAATAGTTAGGAATACCATCTCCATCTGTATCATCGTTTGTTAAATCACCATCTCCGTTAAAATCTTCAAACACATTTGGTACTCCATCATTATCATCATCTGCACAATCTAAAGCATCAATTTCTTCCTGAATACTTCCATCGGCATCTCCACATATTTCAATTTGCTCTTGAAGGTAGAATAAATACTGTGCACACTTTTCATTAAAGTTACCAATAGTTGCAGTAATATATTGCGACTCTGCTTCAGTAACATTATGAATAGCATCTTCACAAGACATCACACAGTTTCCTAAATTATCTATCATTTCTTGTATAGAACCATCTGGATCACCACAATAATTACGTTGAACATTTAATGCTGCTATGTAATTATTACAAGCGGCTTCAAAATCTGCTTTAATTATAAATTCTAAATCACTTGAAGTTGCTGCTTCGTATGCTCCTTCAGCTTCATTTGCCAAATCTTCAACATCTGCACAAACGATAGGGTTTGTAGGAATAGAACCCGATAACAAAGGTACTTTATAGAATATTCCACCATAGATAGGATCTCCCGTAGATTGTTCTACATCATGAGTAGATCCTGTAAAATTGACAACATCACCAGAAGCACTATAGGCATTAAAACGAAATGTACCTGTAAAGGTATTATTTAATATTTCTGTAAGCCTTATTTCACCATAATCCTCATAATCAGGAGATGTTCCATTAGAATTGTTAGTAGAATATACAGTTCCATCTGCTTTGGTAAATCTCGCTTCAATTGATTCTACATCACCTAAAATATATCCATCTACATTAATTGATGCAGAAGGCAAAAACAATTCTAAGGTTTCAGCATTATTTATTCCTTTAATCGTTAAGGCACCTGTTGCATCTATGCTAGCTCCGAAAGATTTTGCTCTCCAAAATTGATTATCATAAGAGCCCTGAATTGCAGGTGAATTAAACTGCACTTCGTCTCCACAGCCAAATAATGTTAAAAAAACAAGAGTTATAAGGGTAAATTTTTTCATCTTTTAAAGAGTAATTTTTTTAATCTTTGCTTCAAATATAACGAAACAGAATTATCAAAAGTATAATTTTTTTTCATACTATGCCCAACTTAGTTTTTCTTTTAGCTAAAGTGGAGTTCTTTTAGTTAAAATGAATTGTCCTGCATTTAATCTTTAAACTTATTAACTCCATAATTTTGATGATCTTATCTCTAAAGGACACCTCAATAAACACTTAAATTAAAGTATTGATTATTAAAAAAATATATTATCTTTGCGCCCTCATTAATAACAGAGGTCGAGAACCTCACTAATTAATTATTATGCCTGTAAAAATTAGATTACAAAGACACGGTAAGAAAGGAAAACCTTATTACTGGATCGTAGCAGCGGATTCTCGCGCTAAAAGAGATGGTAAATACCTTGAGAAATTAGGGGCTTACAATCCAAACACCAATCCTGCAACTATCGAATTAGATGTTGACGGAGCTGTAACATGGTTACAAAATGGTGCACAACCAACTGACACTGCAAAAGCAATTTTATCTTATAAAGGTGCTATGCTAAAAAATCATTTAGCTGGTGGTGTTAGAAAAGGAGCATTAACTGAAGAGCAAGCTGAAGCAAAATTCAACGCTTGGTTAGAAGAAAAAGCTTCTAAAGTACAAGCTAAATCTGATGGTTTATCTAAAGCAGATGCTGATGCTAAAGCTAAAGCACTTGAAGCTGAAAAAGCAGTAAATGAAGCACGTATCGCTGCAGCTGCACCAGTTGTTGAAGAAGTAGCAGAAGATGTTACAACTGAAGAAACAACAGCTTCTAACGAAGAAGAGTAAAAAATTTATTTTATACTTTTAAACCCAGACTATAATAGTCTGGGTTTTTTTGTTCAATTATGTATTTTATACCGAATAAATACTCAATTGAATAAATCCTGTTAAAAAAACCAGATATTTACTAATATTAATTGAGATCCTGAAACTAATTCAGGATGACAAATAAAATTTGTCATGAAAAAAGAAGATTGTTTTTATTTAGGTAAAATTGTAAAAAAATACAGCTTTAAAGGTGAACTTTTAGCTAAACTTGATACAGACGAACCTGACTTATACGATAATTTAGATGCTGTTTTTATAGATTTAAGAGGTAATCTAGTACCTTTTTTTATTGAAGCTTCACAATTACACAAATCAGATTTATTACGTTTAAAATTTGAAGATGTAGATACAGAAGCAGATGCAGATGCATTAATAAAAACAGAATTATACCTACCACTAGATCTGCTCCCAAAACTCGATGGAGATAAGTTTTATTTTCATGAAGTAATTGGTTTTACCGTTAAGGATAAAAACTTTGGGGATGTTGGTATCTTAAAAGGTATTAATGATTCTACGGCACAGGCTTTATTTGAAATTGATAGAGATGGTGTTGAAATCTTAATCCCTATGAACGATGAGTTTATTGGTAAAGTAGATCGAAAACACAAAACGATAGAAGTTAATACACCTGAAGGACTCATTGATTTATATCTTGAAGACTAATGAGTTCGCTGCCTTTTAAATTTAAAGAATTTACAGTCCATCAAGATCGTTGTGCCATGAAAATTGGCACAGATGGAGTATTGCTTGGCGCTTGGGCTTCTATTGATCATAATCCGTTTTCTGTATTAGATATTGGAGCAGGAACAGGTATTTTATCTCTAATGATAGCGCAAAGAAGCCATGCTGAAAATATTGAAGCTTTAGAAATTGATGCTGAAGCCTATGAGCAGTGTTCTGAAAATTTTGAAAATTCTGCTTGGGCAGACCGTCTATTTTGTTACCATGCTTCGCTTTTAGAATTTGTAGAAGAAATTGAGGACGAATTTGATTTAATTATTTGCAATCCTCCCTTCTATTCCGAAGACTACAAAACCGACAATAAAACAAGAGATTTAGCCCGCTTTAACGATGCTATGCCTTTTGAACATTTAATATTTGCTGCTGTAAACTTATTATCAGAAACAGGTGTTTTTTCTGTTATCATTCCGTATAAAGAAGAAGCAAATATTATTGATTTAGCCTCAAACGCAGGTTTATTCCTGAATCGATCTCTTCATGTAAAAGGCAATCCGGATACAGAAATTAAACGCAGTTTGTTAGAATTTTCTTTTCAAAATACAGCGAAACAAACTTCAAATTTAATTATAGAAACATCACGACACCAATACACAGAAGACTATATTAATCTCACTAAAGATTTTTATCTGAAAATGTAAATCTATTGTTGGGCAATGCTATCGTTTTCGTTACTTTTGTTAAACTTATAAAATAACACCTTCTATTTTGGTAAATTCTCAAAATTAGAAGTTATAAATATCAAAATTAGAATGAAACCAGATTTATTCGAAGCACCAGATTATTACAATCTTGATGAATTACTTACAGAAGAGCACAAGTTAGTACGCGATGCAGCCAGAGAATGGGTAAAACGCGATGTGTCTCCAATTATAGAAGACTACGCTCAAAAAGCAGAGTTTCCTACACAAATCGTTAAAGGACTAGCTGAAATAGGTGCCTTTGGCCCTTACATCCCTGAAGAGTATGGAGGAGCTGGTTTAGACCAAATTTCTTATGGCTTAATAATGCAAGAAATTGAACGTGGAGATTCAGGTGTACGTAGTACAGCATCTGTGCAATCGTCTTTAGTAATGTATCCTATTTGGAAATATGGTAACGAAGAACAACGTCAAAAATACTTACCAAAGTTAGCTTCTGGTGAATGGATTGGTTCTTTTGGACTTACAGAACCAGATCATGGCTCTAACCCAGGAGGTATGGTGACTAATTTTAAAGATATGGGAGACCATTACCTTTTAAATGGTGCTAAAATGTGGATTAGTAATTCGCCTTTTTGTAATGTAGCCGTAGTTTGGGCTAAAAATGAAGAAGGACGAATTCATGGACTTATTGTAGAACGTGGTATGGAAGGTTTTTCTACACCAGAAACACATAATAAATGGTCACTTAGAGCTTCTGCCACTGGAGAACTTATTTTTGATAATGTAAAAGTGCCTAAAGAAAATTTATTACCTAACAAATCTGGATTGGGAGCACCATTAGGTTGTTTAGATTCGGCACGTTTTGGTATTGCTTGGGGAGCCATTGGAGCCGCTATGGATTGCTACGATACAGCCTTACGTTACAGTAAAGAACGTATGCAATTTGGAAAGCCTATAGGACAATTTCAATTACAACAAAAGAAATTAGCTGAGATGATTACCGAAATCACCAAAGCCCAATTATTAGCATGGCGTTTAGGTGTGATGCGTGAAAACGGAACAGCGACATCTGCTCAAATTTCTATGGCAAAACGTAACAATGTAGATATGGCGCTTACCATAGCTCGTGATGCTAGACAAATGTTAGGTGGTATGGGAATCTCTGGCGAATACAGTATTATGCGTCATATGATGAACCTTGAAAGTGTTGTTACTTATGAAGGTACTCACGATATACACCTATTAATTACAGGTTTAGATGTCACAGGTTTAAATGCTTTTAAATAGAATTTAAAACCTATAATTTCAGGTCTTTTTAAAGGCTTAATGGCTATAAACTAGAATTCATAAAAATGCTTCTCATTATTGGGAAGCATTTTTTGTTTAAATTAGTCGAACAAAGAATATACATGTCTTCAAAATCGAGATTAGATCGCGCTTTCAAAAATGCTAAAATTATCAACTTTGATGATTCTAGTAAGCTTATACTATTTAGCGATTGCCACAGAGGTGATAATAGTTTTGCGGATGATTTCGCCAACAATCGCAACATTTATTTTCATGCCCTAAAGCATTATTATAATGAAGGGTTTCAGTATTGTGAAATTGGAGATGGAGATGAGTTATGGGAAAATCTGTCCTTTGAATCTATCTTTTATGCACACAAGAATGTGTATATGTTGATGAAGCAATTTCACGATGAAAATCGTCTACACATGATTTGGGGCAACCACGATATGGTGTATCGTGACCCTAAATATGTTGAAAAGCATTTAACTACTTTTTTTGATCCTAAAACAGGAAATGATGAAGATTTGTTTTGTGGTATTCAATATCATGAAGCCATCATTTTAAACCATACAGAAACCAAACAAAACTTATTTTTAACCCATGGTCATCAAGCCGATTGGTGGAATTATACGTTTTGGAAATGGAGTCGTTTTTTAGTTCGTATCTTATGGAAGCCACTAAATGTTATGGGTATTGCCGATCCAACAACACCAGCTAAAAACTACAAAGAGCTTATTAAAGTAGAACGGCGCACAAAAAAATGGATTATTGAAAACAACAATCAAATTACCATTGTTGGACACACGCACAGACCGCGTTTTCCTGAGCCAGGTGACATTGCTTTTTTTAATGATGGTAGTTGTGTCCACCCAAGAAGTATTACAGGTCTAGAAATTGAAAATGGAGCTATTTCACTTATAAAATGGCAAATTGTAACCACCGACAACGGCACATTAAAAATAGATCGCTTTTTATTAGAAGGACCGACAAACTTGGCCGATTATAAAACGACATAATTTTTTATGGAACTTTTATAAATGTACTTCTGAATGGTAATTATAATTTCTAGAGTTCTGAATATATGCGCCATAATTACTACCAAAGATTTAAAAGATGAAAAATACTATACTTGGTACACCGGCTTTATAACCGTAACATCAATTACCATTTCCTTTTCACTTCTTATTCTTATTAAGGCATAGACTTATTGATATAATTATGAGATTCCTGCCTTCATATGAAATTATTAAGACTCAGGAGCCAACTCCACTTCCAAGCCTTCCATTTCTGGCGTTATTTGTATTTGGCAACCTAAACGTGAATTATCTTTAACGTAAAACGCTTCGGAGAGCATAGCTTCTTCGTCGTCCTGCATTTCTGGCAATTCCGTATCACTTAACACATAACATTGACAAGATGCACACATAGCCATACCACCGCAAATCCCAATGGTGCCTTCTGGAGCTAGCTCATAAGAACGAACAACTTCCATTAAATTCATAGCCATATCTGTTGGAGCTTCAATTTGATGCTTTACACCATCTCTATCAATGATTGTAATATTTATATCTAAATTGTCCATTATTGTATCGCTTTAACCACTGCTTTTGGTGCTTCTTTTCGTGTACCATCAAATCCATCAACACCTGCAACTGTCGTATATTTTAAAACATAGCGTTTCCCAGGGTTTATAATTTGATAAGCCGATTGACACATTAATGTCGCTTCATGAAACCCGCAAAGAATCAATTTTAATTTTCCAGGATACGTATTGACATCTCCAATAGCGTAAATACCTGGTATATTGGTTTGGTAATCTAAAGCATTATTAACTTTTATGGCATTTTTTTCTATCTCTAGTCCCCAATTTGCAATTGGACCTAATTTAGGAGATAATCCAAAAAGCGGAATAAAATGATCGGTGTCTACCAAAATAGGTGCTTCGCCTTTTTTAGTTACCTCTACATTTTCAACCTTACCGTTTCCATTAATTGCAGTGATTTCAGCTGGAGTGATTAGATTTATTTTACCACTATTTTTTAATTCTTGAACTTTCTCTACAGAGTCTAGATGTCCTCTAAATTCGTTTCGTCTATGAATTAATGTTACACTCGAAGCAATATCACTTAAAAAGATACTCCAATCTAAAGCCGAATCTCCACCACCTGCAATAACCACTTTTTTATCGCGATAAAGCTCTGGTTCTTTAATCATATACTCTACTCCACAATCTTCATAATCTGTAATATTATCTAATAGTGGTTTACGAGGTTCAAAACTTCCTAATCCACCTGCAATAGCGATTACAGGTGCCTTATGTTTTGTCCCTTTATTGGTAGTTACAATAAAACTTCCGTCCTCTTGTTTTTCTATGGTTTCTGCACGCTCACCTAAGGTAAATCCAGGTTCAAATTGCTTGCATTGTTCTAAGAGTTTCTCTGTTAAATCGCCTGCTAAAATTTCAGGATAAGCTGGAATATCATAAATTGGTTTTTTAGGATACAGCTCAGAACATTGGCCGCCTGGTTGTGGTAATGCGTCAATTAAATGGCAATTTAGTTTTAAAAGTCCAGCCTCAAAAACCGTAAAAAGTCCGGTTGGGCCAGCTCCAATAATAAGTATATCTGTTGTAATCATGAATGTAATATTGAATACAAAATTACTAATGTCATTTTATTCAGAATGTGATAAATGTCACATTACTATTCTACATTAATAACTTTTTCGATTTGTGGAGCATATTTTTTAATGGTCATCTCTACACCAGATTTTAAAGTCATCTGATTAACACTACACGATGTACAAGCACCTACAAGTTGTACTTTTACAAATTTATCATCGTCAATAGATAATAAATTAATATCGCCTCCATCACTTTGTAGAAACGGGCGGATTTCATCCAATGCTTTTTCTACGTTTAATCTAAGTTCTTCTGTGCTCATCTAATTTTTTTTAACAGCAGAACAACCTGCCATTGTTGTGATTTTTATAGCTTCGGTAGCTGGTAATGCTTCATTACGGTTAACCACTTGTTGAACAACATCTCTTGTAATTGCTTCAAAAGCGGCTTCAATTGGTGTTGCGGTTTGCATTGCTGCTGGTCTTCCTAAGTCACCTGCTTCTCTTATGCTTTGAATTAATGGTACCTCACCTAAAAATGGCACGTTTAAATCTTCTGCCAAGTGCTTAGCTCCTTCTTTTCCAAAGATATAGTATTTATTTTCTGGAAGTTCTGCAGGTGTAAAGTAGGCCATATTTTCTATAATACCTAAAACAGGTACATTGATACTATCTTGCTGAAACATTGCCACTCCTTTTTTAGCATCTGCTAAAGCTACATTTTGAGGTGTACTTACCACAACAGCTCCTGTAATAGGTAATGCCTGCATAATACTTAAGTGAATATCTCCTGTTCCTGGAGGTAAATCGAGTAGTAAGAAATCTAATTCTCCCCAAGCCGCATCAAAAATCATTTGATTTAATGCCTTAGATGCCATTGGTCCTCTCCAAATTACAGCCTGATCTGGTTTTGTAAAAAAACCGATAGACAATACTTTAACACCGTAATTTTCTACAGGTTTCATTTTAGACTTTCCATCTACATTTACAGATAATGGACGTTCATTCGCTACATCAAACATAATAGGAATTGATGGTCCGTAAATATCAGCATCTAAAACACCAACTTTAAAGCCCATTTTTGCTAAAGTAACCGCTAAATTTGCTGTTACAGTAGATTTCCCTACACCTCCTTTTCCAGAAGCAACGGCTACAATATTCTGAATGCCTGGGATTGCTTTTCCTTTAATTTCGTTTTTTGGTGCTGCTGCAGGTGCATCAACTTTTACATTGACTTTTATTTTAGCTTTTTCGTAAACCTTTTTATGAATGGTTTGTAAAATTTCGACTTCTGTTTTTTTACGTGCCTGAAGGCTTGGGTTTCTTATTGTAATATCAACGATTACCTCATCAGCAAAAGTGACGACATTAGTTACAGCTCCGCTATCTACCATATTTTCACCTTCACCAGGTGCTGTTATAGTTTTTAAAGCGTTAAGTATATCTTGTTTTTTTAGTTTCATATCAATTATGAGTAGAGAGAAAAGTATCTAAATTACAGCGCCTAATCTCTTTTTATTAAGATTAATTCTATGCGCAAAGGTACTTAGAAAAGTTTAGAATTTGAAGCGCTAAAATTGAATTGTGCAATAGGTGGATTTGGTTTAGTAATCGCTCTAGAGATAGACAAAAAAGCAAAACTAAAATAACATCTAAATAGGTTACCAATACTCTCATTAGAAAGTAAAGCTATTCTTCTATTATTTAATTAAAACTAAAGCTCTTTGGCAGGATCCCAAAAAATAGCGTCTAAATTTTGGATTTGATGATCTACAACTTCAATACCTTCACTCTCTAAAAGTTGCTGCATAAGATTGGTTCCTTCAAAATGGTGCTTCCCTGTTAACAATCCTTTTTGATTGACAACTCGGTGTGCAGGAACATCTTTACCATGAGAACCATTCATAGCATAACCAACAATTCTGGCACTTTTGCCTGCTCCTAAATATTTGGCTATTGCGCCGTAGCTTGTTACTCTACCGTAAGGAATTTGCCTTGCAACGCCATAAACACGTTCAAAAAAACCTAAAGTTTCTGGTTGCATATTACCACGCTTTTATAATATTAATAAAAGTAATTAAAGCAACTATCCCTGTAACACTACCTATAATATAGTTCATGTTTTTTTGTGAAGTAAAGGCCTTATCTTTAATCTTATCGAAAAAGAAAATATAAAAATATAACACTACAAATGTTCCTGTTGAGGCACCAGTAACATAAGTAATTATGCTTAATTTTTCAAAATTCATCCAGCCAAAAGACACCAAAGTAATGGTCATATAAGCTTGATATGGAATAGGAAATACATTTAATGCAGACAATAACATGCCATGTAATAATCTACCATGCCTACTTTTTATTTCGGTTTCTGGTTTTGACTCTTTTTGCTTTGATGCCAACACCAAAAAGTATATGGTAATAAGTACAAAAATAATAAAAGCTACACGTTTAAGAATTTCTACAATGTCTTGATGATTGGTTAAATACCTTGCAAAAATAGCGGCAATATATGTTTGAATAAATACAACAATACTAACACCTGTAGAAAACATAATGCCTCGTCCTGCTCCTTCTTTTAGGCTTATCCTTGCAGCTGTCATGTTAAGCAAACCTGGCGGAATAACACCAATAATTGCCACTATAAGCCCTAAAAAAAAAATAACAGTGATACTCAAGTTTTAGTTGATTTTGAATCTAATATACGTAATTGCTTTGTCTTTCTCTAAATACTGGCTTTCGTAAAAGGTTTGAATTTCAGTAACATCTTTAGGACTGCCTTCTAATTTATAAACATTGTGGTTGGCATACAACACTTCATAACCCGAACCATGTAATAAACCTAAGGTGTAACCATGCATAAATTCGCTGTCTGTTTTTAAATGCATTACACCACCTGGCTTTAATATTTTTTTATAGCGTTCTAAAAACTGTAAATTAGTCATTCGGTGCTTTGTACGCTGGTATTTTATTTGTGGATCTGGGAATGTAATCCATATTTCATCAACTTCATTTTCTTCAAACACATGAGCAACTAATTCTATTTGTGTTCTAATAAATGCTGCATTTGGAATATTTTCTTCAATGGCTGTTTTTGCTCCTCTCCAGAAACGTGCTCCTTTAATATCTATACCAATAAAATTTTTATGAGGATAACGTTTTGCTAAGCCAACAGTATATTCTCCTTTTCCACAACCTAATTCTAAGACTAAAGGATTGTTATTTTTAAATACTTCGGCTTTCCATTTGCCTTTTAATTGATATGTTGCATCAACCAATTCTTCTCGTGTTGGCTGATATACATTATGAAAGGTTTCGTTTTCCCTAAAACGCTTGAGTTTATTTTTACTTCCCACAATTATTCAAATTTCTTATTTTTATAATAATTCGGTAAAATTAAGGAAACATTTTAGGTTTACCTTTGTTTCGTAGATACATATCTAAAATAAATAATTACTGAAACAGAATCAAAACAATAAAAAGGTTTTAGTCGCCCCATTAAATTGGGGTTTAGGTCATGCTACACGATGTATTCCTATTATAAATGAATTAATACGTCATAATTTTGAACCGATAATTGCCAGTGATGGGATTGCACTTCAATTATTAAAAAAAGAATTTCCTAAGCTTGAATCTTTGGAACTGCCTTCATACAACATAACGTATTCTAAAAATCCAAAGAACTTTAAGGTTAAACTTTTAAAAGACTCACCTCACCTTTTAAAAACGATTAAAAAAGAAAAAAAAGCCATTAAAGCGTTTATAAAAACGAATCCTATAGCTGGTATCATCTCTGATAATCGTTTTGGAGTAAGACATAAATCTATACCTTCTGTATTTATAACACATCAATTGCAAGTTTTAAGTGGGAATACTACTTGGCTGAGCTCAAAAATGCATCAACATATCATTTCAAAATTTGATGAATGTTGGATTCCTGACTATAAAGGCTCTAAAAATCTTAGTGGTGTTTTAGGACATCCTGAAAATTTTGAAGCAACTTTAAAATATTTAGGTCCTTTATCTCGGTTTGAAAAACAAAATTTAAAAATCAAATATCAACTTCTAGTAGTGCTTTCTGGGCCAGAACCTCAACGCACTTTTTTAGAAGAAAAATTACTTAGAGAATTAAAATCCTATAAAGGAAACATCTGCTTTATAAAGGGTGTTGTAGCCCCTAAACAAACCCAAACGCAACAAGAGCATATAAGCATATACAATTATATGACTAGTACAGAATTGGAAACGGCAATTAATACAAGTAATATGGTATTGGGCAGGTCTGGATACACTTCTATTATGGATTTAGCAAAGCTTGAAAAGAAAGCCTTTTTTATTCCTACGCCTGGACAATTTGAACAAGAGTATTTAGCTAAAAAATTAAAGGCAGAACATATTGCACCTTACGCCAACCAGGATGAATTTGATATTGAACAATTAACTGAGATTGAAAACTACAACGGTTTTAAATTTGAAGCATTTCAGGTAAACTACAACAAATTATTTGGACTTTTCTAGTGTAAAAGAAAACTCAC
>Ga0193954_1000250_pt1 | contig 32855 bp, 28 predicted proteins | sample BB_5_MG_FD_140340 | JGI IMG/M metagenome (GOLD analysis project Ga0193954, IMG submission 140340) | Microbial mat bacterial communities from the Broadkill River, Lewes, Delaware, United States - BB_5_MG | ecosystem: Environmental > Aquatic > Freshwater > River > Microbial mats | place: USA...
CAATAAATTTTTAATCTTTTCATTGGATTTTCCCATGTAACCATACGTTTTACCCATATAGAATAAAGCTTGATCTTCATAGCCCGAATTCAATTTCAGAGCATCTCCATAATACTTAACAGCTTGTTCATTTTCTTTTAGCACATAATAGCTATCCCCAATTCTCATTAAAGCATCTGCTTCCTTGTTTTTATTTAGCGGTTCAGATTGTACATAAGATCTAAACGCCTCAATTGACTTACGTTTATCATCTTTCTTTAAATAAGCATAACCGATATTGTACTGAGCTTCTTGGTGTAAGTCCGGAAACAAGGTTGAAGGAGATAACACAAACGATTTATATTGTTGAATTGCTTTGTCGTGATTGTTCAATCTGTAATTGGCATCTGCAGTCCAGTATAGAGCCTTGCCTGAAAGCACTTGATCAACTGGGTAACGTTTTACTAATTCGAACGAACTAATAGCTCCCTGGTAATCTGATTTTTGAAAACGTCCAACACCTTGATTAAATGCAATCAGTTGGTAGGCAGTTTTTAAACGAACATCTTTATTCGGCAGTTTATCCAAAGAGGCTAATGCTTTCTCATAATTATTGGTATTCATATAAACATTCACCAAATACTGATACACATCCTCTTTACGCTCTGATTCTGGATAGTTTTTTAGATATAATTCAAATGCCTCTACCGCTTCATCGTACGGATTGATATCTAACTTATAAGATAAAATGGCATAATTATATAGGGCATCTTCTTGAATAACAGGATCCATATCTATAAATGCGGCTCCCTCAAATGCAGAACGAGCAGATACTTTATTGTCGAGTTTTAATAATGACTCACCAATATGGTAATAAGCAACTTGACCTAGGCTATCTTCAATTTTTTTCACTTTATCAAAAAGGCGAATTGCCTTATCGTAAGCACCACTTTTAAAGTAAGCGTAGCCTAAACAATAATCTTCATCTCGCGTAGTTTGAGAAACCTTGTTGTATTCTTGAAGATAAGGTACAGCTTCGTCATACTTACCGATACGATAAAAAGCATCCCCTATTAAATGGTTAATATCCTTTTCATTTACTATCGATTCATTCTCTACTAACTTCGCTGCATATTCCGTTACTTCTTCGTATTTCTTTTGCAGGTAATATATCTGTGCGATATAATATGGTACCACAGTTCCAAATTTTGGGTCCTCTTCAAGTTTCAAAAAACCATCGAGCGCCAACTGATACTTCTTATTTTGATATGCAATATGTGAGTAATAATAAAGCGCAGGAGAAGCATATTGTGAATCACCATCTTTTACTTCATAAAATGCATTACGCGCCTCTTCGAATTGTTTTTCTTTAAAGTTTGCGTAACCTATTTTGAAATAGAATTCATCTCTATCTTCAACTTCAATATCTTGAGCGCTTAACTTATTAAACCAACCCAAGGCGTCATCATACTTTTTCTTGTAATAATAGTATTTACCCAGTTTGAAATAAATCGCTTTTTTATAAATGCTTTCTGGGTAGTTAGCATTAAACGCCTGTAGTAAAGTTACCGCATCATTATTATATAACTCCAAGGCCGAAATAGCTTCATAATACGAAGCCTTCACATACATGGGATCATTTGGTTTATCAAACCCGTCCATGAACGCGCGAAATTCATAACGTGCTGCGCCATATTGCTCCTTTTCGAACAGTTGCTCTGCACGATAAAAGTTTTCGTAATCACTGTTGTATTTCTCTGAAGTCTGCGATAAGACAACAAAGCTGCACATCACTGCAAGAATAATTAGGAACTTGTTCATTTACACTGCGTTTTAACCTAGTAAAAGTAATTCACTTGGCTCGGGATTTGGAGAGGGGTTTCAAAAGTTTTAAACGAATTTTTGTTAAGATTATTTCACACCTGACTGAAAATAGTGGGCTGTCATTTACCACCTTTACATAAAACTTAGAACTGTGAGTAGTGTAATCAATATTAAATCCGGAGAAATTCATCAAAGTGGAGTTCCTGTACTTCAAGACATTAATATTGACATCCAATCGCAGGAGTTCGTTTACCTCATTGGAAAAACGGGTATGGGTAAAAGTAGTTTGCTCAAAACTCTTTATGGAGAATTAGGCTTATCAAAAGGTGAAGGAGAAGTAGCGGGTTTCGACTTAAACAACCTGAAGCGTAAAGACATTCCTAACCTGAGAAGAACGATTGGTATTGTATTTCAAGATTTCCAATTATTGACAGACCGTTCAGTTTTGAAAAACCTCATGTTTGTTATGGGTGCTTCAGGGTGGAAGGATAAAAACCTTATGGAAGTTCGTGCAAAAGAAGTGCTACAACTTGTTGGTGTTGAAAGTAAAATTAATGCGATGCCCTTTGCATTGTCAGGAGGAGAACAACAACGTGTGTCAATTGCCCGCGCTTTATTAAATAAGCCAAAATTGATTCTTGCAGACGAGCCTACTGGAAACTTAGACCCAGAAACATCTGAGGAGATAATGCGTTTATTGATTGCTGTGGCAAAGGAAGAAAAAGCAGCGATTTTAATGGCAACACACGATATGACAATGGTCGAAAAATACCCTGGGAGAATTCTGCGTGTGGAGAATAAAACAATAAATGAGGTGAATACAATGAACTCTTTTGATCCATTCAGTACTTTCCAAACGACTTAGATTAAAGTCCTGGCTCTACAAACTGAACTTCAAATAGTTTATTCCAATTCTTTCCTGTCATATACGTTTTTCCTGTCGCACTATTGTGTGCAACACCATTTAGAACTTCGCCAGTTCCTTGTCCTTCTTTAACTAGGTTTGTAGCATCAATTTCTTGAAGTACTTTTCCGTTAGTTGGGTCAATTACAATTACCGCATTGGTCGTCCACACATTTGCATAGATTTTACCGTCGATATATTCTAACTCATTCAAATAATTGATTGGTCCCTGATTATTATAAACTTCAAGCGTATGACTAATTTCAAATGTTTCAGGATTTCTAAATGTAATCCGTTCTGAACCATCAGACATAATCAAATAAGTTCCATCATTACAAAGTCCCCAACCTTCTCCAACGTAATTAAATTCTCCTTTCAACTGCAAGTTTTGAGTGATATCATAGGTGTAACACTTTTGGTTTTTCCATGTAAGTTGATACAGGGTATTATTTAAAATTGTTATTCCTTCTCCAAAAAAACCGGCATCCAATCCCATTTTTTGCTTGATGTCTCCAGAGTTTAAATCTACCTGTGCAACGATTGTATTTCCTTGATTACCTGGATCACCCGTTCCCTCATACAACACTCCATTATAGAACTCTAACCCTTGCGTAAAACTTGTTGGGTTATGCGGGTAAGTCTTCACAATTTTAGTAGTTAATCTCTGCGGAATCACATCAGATAAAACACGGACCATTCTGTTGTCAACAAACGTACTACCATCGTCAAGTGTTGCTAATAAATTCAAGGTTCTAGTTCCAACTCCAAACATTCCAGGGCTGAATGAATACATAACTTTTCCTTTTGGGTTATTCCATGAAGTTATTAAGCTATCGTTATAATAAAGGTCTATTTTTTTCAATCCTTTATTGATTTCTATTTCCAGTGGAACAACCTCATCTCCAACAGTAGCCAGGTTATCTTTAAACGTAAACGAAGCTGCATTAGACTCCTTCAAGTTATTGATCACGATTTCGTCATCTTTAATTAAAGGGTATATCAATAATGTCCCGCCAACAATTACAACCAAGGCAATTAGAATATATTTTTTCATGCTTTTTTCAATAATGATTGAATTCTACGAGCGTCAATCGCGGAATGCGTAGCATCGTAAATAATTTCCTTTCCTTTAATTACAATAGCCTGTGGGGACTGATGTATAATACCAGTCAAAACCGCAACTTCATTAGATACATCTCTATGACGTAGTAAATCGATGTAATAGATATCACACAACTCAGTACCAGATGACCAATCGTTTTCAAAGCTATTTAACACCATTGAAGAAACACCACAACGCGTGCTGTGTTTAAATAATAGAATTGGTTTTTCACCAATGTTGTGCAATAACTCAGATAATTGCTCAACAGATGTAATGTTTACCCATGGTAAAGCTTCGCGCTTTTTAGAAGAAGAAAATAAACCCATAACTAATTATATTCCTGAAGTAAATTGTTTTAAGAAACGAACATCGTTTTCAGAATAAAGACGTAAATCATTCACTCTATATTTCAATTGAGCAATACGCTCAACCCCCATTCCAAAGGCAAAGCCAGAATATGTTTTACTGTCAATATTACTTGACTCCAAAACATTAGGGTCAACCATTCCACAACCTAAAATTTCTAACCACCCTGTATACTTGCAAACGTTGCATCCTTTTGAGTTACAAATTGTGCAAGAAACATCAACCTCAGCACTTGGTTCAGTAAAAGGAAAGTAAGATGGTCTCAAACGAATTTGAGCTTTCTCACCAAACATTTCTTGAGCGAAATACAATAAGGTTTGTTTCAAATCTGCAAATGATACATCTTTATCAATATATAATCCTTCTACTTGGTGGAAGAAACAATGCGCTCTTGCAGAAATTGCTTCATTTCTATATACTCTACCTGGAGAGATTGTTCTAATTGGTGGCTTTTCATTCTCCATCACACGAACCTGTACAGAAGATGTATGCGTGCGAAGCGCCATTTCTTTTTCGCCTTTTTCAATAAAAAAGGTATCCTGCATATCACGTGCTGGATGTTCAGGAGGAAAGTTTAATGCAGAGAAATTATGCCAATCATCTTCAATTTCAGGACCTTCAGAAACCGTAAATCCAATGCGGTCAAAAATCTCAATAATTTCACTTCTCACTAGAGAAAGTGGGTGACGCGATCCAACTTCAATTTGATCCCCAGGACGTGAAGTATCAATTTTTGATTCTTCGCTCGCGTTATTTTCCAATTGAATTTTAACCGTATCAAATCGTTCTTGCGCTTGATTTTTAAGTCCATTCAATAATTGACCAACTTCTTTCTTACTTTCATTTGGAACATTTTTTAATTCCGAAAAAAGGTCTTTTATTACATTTTTTGACCCTAAATATTTGATTCTGAACTGTTCTAATTCCTCGATGTTTAATAACGATTCTTCATTGATTTCTTGAACGATTTCTGCTATTTTCTCTCTCATTATTCTAATAATTACCAACCTTCAGCACGAATATACGTCTAAGATACTGAAAGAAAGGTGTAACTTTTTACAACTATTAATTGTTTTACTGTAACTTAAAGACACTTAATAGCGTACGAAGTTAAGAATTAACAAACAAAGATTTTTTAAATAGTCTAAAATTTAGACTACCTTTGGAAGTCAACGTTTAATGTAACCGCATGAAAACTACATTTAGAAAATTAGGAATTTTATCCGCAGTGGTATTGTCGATTGGATTTGCACAATCTTGTAAGAACAAAGATCCATCTGTTGTTAAGGTTTATGTTCGTTCAGCTAGTAACCAATTAGTTGAAGGAGCGAAAGTGATTATTATTGGAGATGTGAACTCAAACCCAGTAACCAATTCTTACGTCGATACCGTAATTACAAACGGGTCTGGTTTTGCATTGTTTAATGTCGCTCCTTATTATGAGGATGCTGATGAAGATCAAACCGTTGCTTATTTTGATGTAATTGCAAAAACAAACACAAAGACCACTGAGGGGTATGTGCGAAGTCGTGTGAATACTACGGCTGTTGAAACAGTTTACCTTCCTCTATAAACTTTTGAATTATGAAATTAAACAGAATCGTCACTTTAAGTCTTTTTGCAATTATTGGTTTGTCAACAGTAGTTGGATGCCGTAAAAAAGAAGATACTTTAGCTGTAGTTATTGTTAAAAATGACGCTAATGAAGTTGTCCCTGGAGCTAGTGTGAAACTGAAAGCTGAAGGTACAACAACAGAACCGAACAGTATTGACACTGAAGTTTTTCCAATGTCTGCTACTTCTAACTCAGAAGGTAAAGCAACATTTAACTTTAATGAAGTTTATCAATTAGGTCAAGCTGGGGTTGCAGTACTTACCATAGAAGTTGTTGCTGGTAGTGCAACAGGACAAGGTGTAATTAAAGTTGAACAAGAAGAAACAACAGAAGAGGTTGTGTTTGTTCACTAAATATATTTAGATCAAAAAAGGGCGATTCAACTGAATCGCCCTTTTTTTTGCTCTTTTATTTTCGCTTGCCTCGCTTTCCATATATCGTTAGTCGTTTAGATAGCTTGTTTTCAAAATCATCTTTAATAAGTACGAAATAAACTCCTTCTTTAAAAGATTTTATATTTAACTCCAGACGATTGTATCCTTCAGTAACCATTTGGTTCTCTTCAAACGCAATTTCTCCTTCTGAATTCATCACAGTTATTCTTGCTGTTGAACTTATTTTAGAATCATACGAAATCGACATTAGCTTATTTGCTTCTATAGGCACAAGCATTAAGTTTGTTAACACAGGGTGACTAATATTAACCATATCTAGGATGGATTCATTACCCATGTTATCTACGCGCTTAATTCTAAAGTATTCATTGGCTCCTTCGGCAAAGTTAATTTCCGATACTTCATAAGTATGTCGTTCTTTGTGATTTCCTAATGACGTAACTTGCGTAACACGTTTCCAGTTTTGCTTATCCGTTGACTTCTCAATTAAAAAGTAATCTCCTTTTACCTCTTTTTCAACATCCCATTTAAAGTGAATTATTTTAGAAGAGAGCGTAGCCTCCATAGAAACAAACTCAATATCTTTATTTCCTGTAGAGTCAGAGTCAATGCCAATCGCAAACGTCACTTGGCTATAAACCAAGCTAAATAAAATCAATAAGAATGCGTTTAATTTAATCATAATAGGCCGTTGACTCCTATTAAGATACAAAATAGATTGAGGAAATCACCTTTATTGAGGTGAATAGATATCAACGCACCAATAGTGAAAATTTGTTTATAAAATACTATGCACTCACAGTTGTTTTGGCGTAATTATTGATAAACTATGAAAAATGAATCTCAGATTCTTCTACCAAACTTCCCCCGGTCATTTTAATAAACAATTGAATTAAGGCCACAACGTCTTTTTCGCAATACACCTTGATACGTTCCAAATCGTTATCCTCGAAGTAAACCCGTGCAACATCTGCCCCTGAAATATCATCTTTAGGGGTTGGGATTTTAAACACGTGACAAAGCAAAGCCAATGATGTATATGCTTTAAAATCGCCAAACTTCCATAATTCCATCGTGTCTAAATGGTTTATTTCCCATGGTTTTTTCCCAGCAATATCAAGTACAGGTGGTAAATCAATTCCATTAATCAACATGCGACGGCAGATATAAGGAAAATCAAACTCCTTCGCGTTATGACCACATAAAATACTCATGGGAGAATTATAATGCTCTTCTAATAATCGCTTAAATTGAAGTAGAAGAGTTTCTTCATCATCATGATAAAAAGACTTCATTCTAATTTGTTTTCCGGTAGAAGAGTCGTTCACAAAACCAACAGATATACATACAATTTTTCCAAACTCGGCATAAATACCTCCGCGTTCATTATAAATATCCTCAAAGGTTTTATCGTCCCTTTGCATAAACCTTGTTTTCAATTCAAACAACTCTTTAGTCTTTTCGTCGAGCTTATTAAACTCGTACGTTTGAGGAACGGTTTCGATATCTAAAAATAGGATCTTCTCTACTTGAACTTTATTTAACATGTGTGGAATTTTTAGGTTTATTTTTCGTTTCTCTATTCAAGTTAATCAAAAATTGGAGATTAAACTTAAAAAAAGCAACTTTGTATAAAACGTAGTTATGGCGGAGAGTTTAGTAGTGGTTTCTGGTGAAAAGAAAGCAGTTTATCAAAGTTTGATACCTCAAATTAAGGCTTTGGTTGGTGAAGAAAAAGACGCCATTGCAAACCTTGCAAATGTTTCTGCTGCATTGAAAGAAGCGTTCGGATTTTTCTGGGTAGGGTTTTATCTTGTTAAGGAAAACGAGTTGGTTTTAGGCCCATTTCAGGGTCCAATTGCATGCACAAGAATCCAATTAGGGCGTGGTGTTTGTGGCACTTCTTGGTTAGAAAAGAAAACCTTGGTTATAGATAATGTAGATGAATTTCCAGGACACATTGCGTGCAGCAGTTTATCAAAAAGTGAAATTGTCGTTCCCTTGATTAAAAACAATGAGGTTATCGGTGTTTTAGATGTAGATAGCTCTGATTTAGCTACATTTGACGCTATTGATGAAGAACAATTAAACGAATTGTGCGCATGGCTAGTTACCGTTATTTAGTTTTCCTAATTCTTTTTGTTGTTACATCCTGTGCTCAGGTTGGAACAATTACAGGTGGTGGTCCTGATGTCTCCGCGCCTAAACCGGTTGAAAAGGATGTTATGCCGTTAAACGGTTCTACCAATTTTGATGGAAATCATGTTGAAATGCCTTTTGACGAATTTTTTACAATTAAAAATGCTTCTGAAAACATTGTGATGATTCCCCCTCACGCTAGAATTAATGCCTCGTTTAAAGGGAAAAAATTATTATTAGACTGGGAAGACACATTACAGGAAAACACAACGTATGCTATCTATTTAAACAGAGCGATTCAAGATTTAACAGAATCAAACGACTCCATCATTCAATATGTTTTTTCTACAGGCGCTATTTTGGACACCTTGTCTTATACCGTTCAAGTTAAAGATGCTTGGTCTAATAAACCCATTGAAAAAGCGACCGTTATTCTATATGACTTGCAAACAAGTGAGCTTAAAAGTTTTGCTTCAACAAACTCTAAAGGTTTCGCTGAAATGAAATATTTGCGTGCAGGAGAATATTCAATCGCTATTTTTAAAGATTTAAACTCCGATATGGAGTATCAAGATCATGAACCTATTGCTTTTTCGACAGAAGATCAAATTACACTTTTAGAAAATAAGGTTGATAGTGTTCCTTATCGCTTATATACACCTGTGCTTGAACCTAAAATAACTACGAAAAAATTCGTTGGACCCAATTCCTATTTTATTGCAGCCAATCGTTCTTTACGAAACACTTCTTTTACAATTAACAAGGAAGAAATTAAAGCATCTGAATTAATATATCACACAAATGATAGTGTTCAACTATTTTGGAATACGGGGGGTGTTTCAAAAGCAGAAGTGATTGTTCAAAATGATTTTTTCCATGATACAATCTCTTTACGATATTCTGAAAAAACCACCAATGCACCTTTAATTCTTAATTCAAAAATTAGATCTAACACCTATGCACCAAGCGACACTGTTGCATTTGTACTTAACGACCTTATCACAGCTGTAGACACTTCATTGGTAGAAATTCAAAATTTAACAGATTCCCTACCTTTCAATAGCTATTCATATTCCATCGATAAAAACACGCTTTACTTTCACTTCGACAAACAAGAATTAACCCGAATGTCGTTCGAATTTAAACCAAATGCTATCCGTTCATTGCGTGATAGTTTAGGAACAGAAGAGTATATCATTACACTTAATCCGGAACGAAAATATGGTGTTATTGATTTGAATTTAAGCTACTATCAAACTCCTATTATTCTTCAAACGATAAAGGATGGCAAATTAATCAAGGAAACACCTATTCCTTCTCCTTCAGCATCTTATAAATTAAACGAATTGATTCCTGGACAATATACGTTTATCATTATAAACGATGAAAATGGCGATGGAACTTGGAATGTTGGAAACTATTCAACGCGCACTCAACCTGAAACACTTGATGTTTTTTCAACTCCTACAAAGGTTCGTGCAAATTGGGAGGTAGTTGTAGAATTAATCCCATCTGAATAACAATGAAATCTCCACTGAACAAGGCTTTTAGTGGTTGGAAAATTGTACTAGCAATTTCCATTGGTTTAGCCGTTTCAGGGTGGATGTTGTATTCCAGTTTATCTCAAGCTCACTTTGTAGAAACTACAACTGGAAAAGGCACGCATATCTGGTTTGACGCAAATCAAAATGGCAAAGTCGACTTCAGTGACCCAAATGAATTCATCCAAAATGAAAAAGGAGCGTATGTTAGAGAAACACTGACTTCAGTTCTTAAAAACATATCATGGACTTCTTCTGCTTTTATTTGGTTGGGAATCGCTGTATTAGCCATGATATTTCGCGACCTTTTTTACATCATTCGTATTCGATTATTGACAAAAAATAAACTCAGTTGGAAAGCAAGTACCTACGTAATTTTACTTTGGGAGTTTGCCTCGGCCTTGTCCCCTGGTGTCGTTGGTGGGTCAGCTGTAGCCATGTTTATTCTTAATCGAGAAACCATTCCATTTGGAAAGGCCACAGCCATCGTTATTATCACGGCATTCATGGATAACCTTTTCTTTGTGCTAATGATTCCACTGGTGTTTGTTTTTATTGATACTACAACACTTTTTCCAAATACTGATGGCGCATCCCTAGTATTGAGCTGGTGGTTTTGGACTGGGTTCGGAATTATTTTTAGTGTTTGCTTATTGCTATATCTAACCCTTTTTTGGTTTCCAACTTTAGCGACACGTTTTCTTTTATTCATATTCAGAATTCCGTTTATAAAACGTTGGAAATTCATCGCTTTAGAATGGGGAAAAGACATTGAAAGATCATCAAAAGAGTTTCAAAAAGAGCCTTTTTCTTTCTGGATAAAAGTGTTTGGAAGTACTTTTTTTAGCTGGATTTCAAGGTACTTTGTAATCAATGCGATTTTAAACGCCTTCCTTGAATTAGGATTTATAGACAACATTGTTGTACTCGGAAAGCAGCTTGTTTTATGGTTGTTTATGCTAGTGAGTCCCACTCCCGGAGGAAGTGGCGTTGCCGAATATGCTTTTAGTGAATTATTAGCTACTTTCAGTTCTTCAGCAGTTCTATTAACCGCATTGGCTTTATTGTGGCGATTAATCTCCTATTTCCCTTATTTATTTGTTGGAGCTGTCGTTTTACCTTCTTGGATAAAGCGAACATCTAATTAAATCGCAACTTGTACGCAGATGTTCCCACAACAACGATAAGTACATAAACCAATTCCGGTAAAATAATAAACTGCGATAATGCCAAACAAAAACCACTTAACGCAATTATAGCAATTAAGGCCATAACGTGTTTTTTCCAAATCATTTCAATGTTTGCCTTACGAAAGACTCCAGGTAATAAAAATTCCATTCTAAACTGCATGTATCCAACTACAAACACTAAAGGAAAAAGAAGAACACCTTGTTTCACTCCCATTTCTTCATAATTCCAAAACGCAATTGCTTCGTGCTTAAAATTGATGTCTGGCTCTATAAACATCATTGAAAAATGGATCAGTGTGATCGATAAGAGAAAAGAGAAAAAACTTACAATACCCAATTTCAACCAAGCAGATCGATATTCTGCACCTTGACTTTTTACTATTTTATTTGATTTCAAATGGAGAAAAAACTCATCTGCTATCATATCAATAAAATAGAACAACAAGATAAAGTAAAGACTCCACTCCCACAAAAAGAAACCGCAAAGCGGAATCAAAGCATCACCAGCTAATTGAACATATTTAGGATTCATATTCATTATCTCATGCTATCAGCTTCCTTGCGAGAAAGTTCAAAGTCAGGGTTGTATTGTAGCGCCTTTGCAAAAGACTGAAGAGCTTTCGTTTTATCCCCCTGTTCTTTATAACAAAGTCCAAGGTTATGCCATGACTCTACATGTCTAGGTTCTGTTTTAAGCGCACTTTTGTAATAATAAATAGCACTGTCAATTTCATTCAATTCGAACTGTTTAATGTATGCTTGATGAAACAAACCTCTATTAATATAAAAATCTACAGTATCGGCTGCCATTTCGCGGTACAATTCTACTGCTCCATCTAGCTGGCCATGCATTTGTTTCGAAAATGCCAACTGGTATTTAATTTCTGTGTATTCTGGTTTTAACTCCATTGCTGTAGTAAAGTACTCTATGCAAAGCGGATCGTTTTCCGATTGATAAATTTGCCCTAGAAAGAAATATGCCTCAAAAAACTCTGGGTCCTGTTGAATTGCTGTTTGATAAGACGATTTAGCTAATTCCATATTACCAATTTGACGGTAAGTCGTTCCTTTCAGCACATATGCATTTCTATACTTAGGATCAATTCTCAACGCTTCATTCACATATTGAAATGTCTTATCGAAATCTTGCTGATAGCTATAAGTTGCTGCCAAACCAATCAATGCACGAATATTTTTTGGTTGTTTTTTGACTACTACTTTATAATTATATTGTGCTGTTGCAACATCTTGGAAGGTTCTTGTTTCACGGTTATTCAATACTTCCGCATATAACATTCTTGCTTCAACATTATTTGAGTCTATTCTAAATGCCTTTGCCGCATCATTCATGGCAACATCATATCCATAACGATCAAACTCTAGGTTTCCGCGCTCTAATAATAAATCTACACTATCTGGAAACTGAACAATTAGACTATCTAAGTTTCTAGGCCCTTCTGTTACAACATCGGTTGTTTCATCACAACTAACAAGGCCTAACATCAAAACAGATGCTGTTAAAAATATTTGAATTGAAAATCTCATAAATACAAATTTATTCGAATTTTTCACACTCTTGTCAACCAATGAGTATATCTGTTCAACTGATTAGTAAACCAAGCGAATCTTTTCTAAAAAAATGGTAACTTTGAATTATGAAAAATTGGAAAAAAATAGTCCTCGTTTTCGCAGTATTGATGTTAACAGATCTTGCTTTTGGTCAAGGTTGTTCTCAATGTAAATTATTAGCAGAACAAGGAAGTGAACTTGATGAAGCTTCTTTTGGGTCGAACATTAATTATGGTATCCTTTACCTTATGGCAATGCCGTACATTATCATCTTCCTTCTTTTTAGAAAAAAGATTGTTCAATTCATTAAAAGTAAACTTAACAAAGCCGCTTAGAACTTTCTTGCTCTTGTTTTAAAGAGCGAATGATCAAGGTTTGTATAGGCCAAGGAGAATTCTAATGAACCTCCACTATTTGCTCTTCGGAGTGTTGACACAGTTACGTCATAAGATATTCCAAAGTGAAACCCTTTCCAATCCAACACGACAGTTGGAATTATAGCGTCTTTAAATCTTGCATAACACCCTATTCCAATAAAGGCATCTGTAGTATTTCCAGTAATTTTAGTTGCGTTCGAAAAACGGTATTTCATTATTAAACCCAATAAACTTTCATAATGTCCACCTTGAACAAACTGAACAAAGTTAGCTTCAATACCTAAGGGCTGACCAACAAAATCTGCTTCAATACCGATATTACCCACATACTTTCTATGTAAATGATCTGAAGAACCGTCTACATATTTCATTTTTGGTTGATTCAAATGAAACCCTGCCAACCCAAATTTAAACTTAAAGTCGTTATTTCTTGAAAAGGAATTTTGACCACCATCAAACACATAATAAATACCTGCAGAAGCATCCATATAAGTAAACGAGCTTAAGGTGTTTTGTTCACCGCTATTGATGATAGGATTAAACGTAGACCCATCCCATTGATTCATAAAGGTTACTCCTCTTAAATCCGCTTTCCTTGAACCAAATCCACCCTGAACACCAGCCGAGATAATATGTCCAGAACGACCCATTGGAAGAATTCCGCTTAAGGTTAAAGAACCAGCTTGGTTTCCAAAGTTTGAATCCCCACCAATATCATTAAAAAACTGAATCCCAAGTCCTAAGTGAGCTTTATCATTCAAGTGACTTTTCCCAATATTTACATCCGCAGAAATAGCCGTTGTCATGAATTGAGTTTGCGCACCAAGCCATTGATTACGGTGATTGATTGTTGCTCTTTCCCAACCATCAAAAACACCTGCGGCTCCTGGGTTAATGAATAATGGTGTTTGAGAAGATTGAGCAAAATGTAAATCTTGCGCGGTTGCCGAAACACTCAGTATTATACTTGCTATTACAACTGTTATCTTCTTCATCTTACTTCACTAAAGTTATGTTTCCTGATCTCAACTCACCCTCTCCATTATCATAAATAGCTTCCAATACATACGGATAAACCCCCGCATTTAAAGGTTGACCATTAAATGTACCGTCCCATTCAAATCCTTTATCGCTTGCTACGAAAATTCGATTTCCCCAGCGATCATAAAGTGAAAAAGAAAATGATAATACATCTTTTCCTACGATAATTGTGTATGTATCGTTGTTTCCGTCTTCATTAGGAGAAAAACCAGTCGGTATATGAATACCATTCACACAATCAACACCTCCACCATTCGGACTACAAGCATCCAGAGGATTTGATCCGTTATCTACCTCTTCACCATCTGGAATACCATCGCCATCTGTATCAGGATTGTTAGGGTCTGTACCTAAAGCACCCTCTTCAGCATCAGTTAACCCATCGCCATCTGTATCTATTTGACATGCTACATCAGAGTCATCCGGGTCACAAGGGTTGAAAGGGTCTGTTCCGTTAGCAATTTCATCTGCATCTAAGAATGTATCACCATCACAGTCAGAACCCGCGGTATTTGGTAAAGTCATTGAAGCCACTAAATACGAACATGGATCGTTAGGATCCGTTCCATCTATAATTTCTTGAGTATCTTCTACACCGTCATCATCTGCATCTAAATCTGGACCATCTAAAATAAAGATTGCTGTTACACTGTCAGGCGCCGTTAATGTAATTCCATTGGTATCCATTGTAATCGCATTCGTCATAGGACCAACAACATATTCCCAATGATCAAATATATAGCCGGGTTCTGGTGTGGCAATCGTTAACGTTTCTATTCCACCATAATAAGAAGTTGTCCAAGGGTAAGTTGGAGCCCACACCGAGTTTACTTTAATCGTGCCTGATGCAACAGGATCAACATCAAACGTTACATCATACGGTCCTTCTAAATCGTAACAATCAATTAACCCTTGTTCAAGAGCTAAACAACGTTGATCAATAAAATCTCTCATTGCTTGAACATTCGCTTGCCATCCTGCAACAGAACCACCCCAACGATTAACTTGTCCTGTCATTTCTGGAGTTAGAATATTCACCATGCTATCTAAAAGGTTATTCATATAATCGCAAGAAAAATGAGTGTTTACCAAATCAATATAGCGCGTAACGTAATATTGTTCTACTTCTGGATTCTCTGCGATTAACTTCTCTAAAATATCTGTGTGTCCTTGACCTCCTGGATCTGGCAGGTTCTCTGCATTACACGGATCAGCATTCGCTGAAGGGTCTGGAATACCTGTATAATTTGTATAATGTCCAAAAGTTGCATCCATATCCCAAAGTGTATATCTCCACTTCTTCTTTTGACCGGCAGGATCCATTCCTCTCCACCAAGCAGTATTCCAGTTTAACCAATCCTGATTTACAACATAAGAATTAAACATAAAATAATCACAAAGTGAAGCCCATTTCAACTGCGACTTTACGTAATCAAAATTTGGTCCTGGGGCCATATTATTGGTCATAATAAAGTTTACTAAAGCATCCCAATCGGACTGTGCATTTGGAGCTCCATACTCTTCCCAAGTACCACCCCATGTTTTTAGATACTGTAAATTGAATTTATCCTGTTGGTAGTAATATTTTGTATAATCATGATCATCCGCTTTTTCACGAATTTCATAAACTCCCCAATACTGCCCATTTAAATAAACAACTGCAGGCCTCCAAGTTCTTTCATCCAGTAACATATCTGCGCGAATAGACAAGGTATGAACAAATGGATCTCTAATGTGAGCACCTCCTGGCTCAAATGGGTAATTATCACTTGCTCCTGGTTTTAAAATTACACGTTGAAAATTGTCTCTTGATTTCTCCGGAAAAATTTGATGATCCAATCCATCCGTATAACCAAACTGATCTCTCATGATAAAATCAAACCCTCTTTGATCGTATGCCCATGAGTCATTACCATGTTTATTAAAGTCACCATCTCCCTCATCGATGAACATACCATTTTGCTCAAACAACTCAAAAGAACCTATCTTATTTGGATTAGAACCCCATCCGCCTTGATTACCATTGGCAACAAGATCATATAATTCAGTTCCACATACTGAAACGACAGGCACCGTATGTGTCACCCCAATAAAATAGGAGTTTGTTTCTACAAAGCTTGGCTCATTTGTACCAAAAGCGGCTGCTCTAATAACAGTTGTAGTGCTCACATTAATTGGACCGCTATACACTGTTGATGTGGCATTAGGTAAAGAACCATCAATTGTATAACGTATTGTTGCGCTTGCATTAGCACAAGTAATTGTAACGTTTTGAGGACCTGCATAAAACCCTGGTGTTAAACTCATAACAGGTTTCGGTTCATAAAAGTTTTGTGCTCCTACATTAGCAGCACCAGGAGTTGGAGTAGTAAATAATTTCCAATCTGCCGCTCCATTTGTTGACCTACCCACTGAGTGATCTTTTTTAGTCAGATTCACAATTTTTATTGAATCGATCACATTTCCGAGGTTGTTCGCTAATATTATCCAATCGTTTTGCGTTTGTTTTAATGTAAAATTTGGATGAAGCTCTCCTCCCATTGTAGTATTTCGCCCTGAACCAACCACCATCAAGTAACCATTTGCTGGAATCGTACCACTTGGAATTTGCCACTTAGTTAAATTCGAAGCTTTATCTGAAAGAAAGTATCCGGTTAAATCAACCGCTGCAGCAGTTCCATTATAAATCTCAACCCAGTCTTCATTTTCTCCAAAGGCATCTGTGTGATGATTCATATTCGAACACGAATACTCATTAATAACCAATTGGGAATAGGCCTGATTAACTATAAAAATAGAACAGACTAAAAATGCAATTTTGAATAAAAAAGTGCGTTTCATGGTGTGTAGTTTAAATTGAGTTAAGCGCTTTGTGAACAGCTTATTTACTCAATATTAAGGATTTTAAAACAATATTGTATATTCGTAACGTATAAACTGTACAAATGGTTGTATTGCTAGTACAGATTAACACTTAAAAATTTCATCTAAAAACATTAATTATGAAACTTCTTTTTTCTCTTGTTCTAACTGGTTTGGTTTTAACTGGTTTTAGTTCTTGTAAAAAGGTTGAAGGTCCTGGAGGAGCAGCAACAATTAAAGGAAAGTTATTGAAAGAAAAAACAATTGCCGGACAAACATATTATTACGATGCTGCCGATGAAGATGTATATCTTATTTATGGTAATGAAGACTCATTCTACGATGACGACATTAAAACATCGTATGATGGAACGTTTGAATTTAATTATTTAGAGGAAGGAAATTACCAATTCTTTGTTTATTCAAAATGTACATCTTGTTTAAGTGGTGACACTGTTTTAATTCAAGATGTTGTAATCTCTGATAAAAAAGAAGTGGTTGACTTAGGGACAATAATTATTGAATAATGAGGAAATTAACATTACTTATTTTTCTTGTTTTTTCTTTGTTTTCTAAAGCTCAAGATGAGTTTATGATTTGGACTGAGATTGGGGCAAAAGGGAAAATTACCAAAGACCTAGGATGGAATGCGGATATAAATACACGTTTTGTTCCCGGTGTAGAAACATTTTTTCCACAGGTAGGGCTTTCCTATAAGGTTACAAAGTGGTTTAAACCATCCATCGAATACCGTTTTATTATTGATAAAAACAAATACGGTAATTATAAGTCATCCAGTAGATTAAATTTTAATCTTGCGTTTAAGCATGATGTAAAAAGGTTCTACGGAAGTTTAAGGGTTCGTTATCAATCTAGCTTTAACAAAGTGAACTCTGAAGAATACGACGGTGATTTTGATCAGGCTTTTCGATTTAAACCAGCAATCGAATATAAGATTAGAAAAAGTAGGTTCATTCCAGGTGTTAGTGCAGAATGGTTTTTAAATCCAGCTTACGGTCCAAACCATGGAATTACTAAAATTCGTCTAGCTGCAGGTACTAAAATTGAACTAAAAGGACCTCATGAAATTTCGGTTAAGTATCAAATTGATAAAAAGCTTAGAAATTACAGCGCAGGAATGCGTCATGTTGTTTCGTTGGGCTACGGATATAAATTTTAAACTACTTTGTTGTTTTCTCAACACGAAAACCAAGGTCTAATACTTGATCAATTTCAGATTCTGTAATTCCCTGTTCAATTGTAAAGGTGTATTTTCCTTTTAGAGGTAGTTTTCTACTTTTAAAGTACAGTGGTGTTTCAACCACCGTACCTGTTTTATTTCCTACCCAAGAACCATCAGCATTCGCAATCATAATTTCAAATGGTTCTCTTGCTGAGGTTCCATCTGGTGATTCCGTTTTCATGAAAATCCATAAATTATTGTATTTATAGTCTGTTGTCGTACGAAGAGATAACGTAAAATCATATTCCATGTTGACATCTTGAATATCAACAGTATACTCCGGTTTTACGTCTTGATTCCATGTTTTCCCCTCGAAAGAATACACTTTTTCAAATTCCGGTTGATCTCCACATGAAGTAAAAATTAACCCCAACATTAAGACAAATACACTAATCTGCTTTCTCATTATTGTTCGATGGTTTTGGTTTATTTGGTCTCCTTCTTCGATTGTTTTGCTTTGGTTTTGCTGAACCTTCCGGATTGCTATTCGGATTTGGTTTAGCATTTTGGTTTGCCTTTTTAGGTTGACCACCTTTATTATTAGGAGTCGGTTTTGGACTATTAGCCTTTTGTGGAGCCTTTCCTTTATTGTTTGGGTTTGGTCCTTTACCCTTAGGTTTAGCGTTTGGATTACCTTTTTTAGGCTGTCCATCACGATTATTCTTAGGTTGACCTGGTCTATTCCCTTTATTTTGATTATTCCCTGCTTTTCTCGCAGGACGTTTTTTCTTCTTCTTTTTAAACGCGTGCTCAAAACGATTTAAACTATCCTGACCAACAACATTTGTGTAATCTGGCTCGTCAACCTCAATGATTTCCATGAAATCTTTTAAGTCTGCTGGCTTCTTACCTTCTTTATTCATTCTTATAACCTCACGAACTCGTTCAGGCTTCATTGGAATCAAACCTGACGCGAAGTCGCCTTCGTAAGCATAAGACATCTCTTGTTTAAAAACATCTGTCTTTATATGAATCGCAGTACCTTTTTCAGTGCGTAATTTCAAGTCTCCTTTAGGGAAAGCCTTCATCGCATCAAGATACATGTCTAGCTCGTAATTTAAACAACATTTCAACTTACCGCATTGTCCGGCTAGTTTTTGAGGGTTTAATGAGAGTTGTTGATAACGTGCTGCCGAAGTAGAAACTGATCTAAAATCCGTTAACCAAGTTGAACAGCAAAGCTCACGACCGCAAGAACCAATTCCACCTAATCGCGAAGCTTCTTGTCTTGAACCAATTTGGCGCATTTCAATACGAATTTTAAACTCATCCGCCATATCGCGAATTAACTGTCTAAAATCCACACGTCCTTCAGCCGTATAGTAGAAAGTAGCTTTTGTTAAATCCGCTTGGTATTCAACATCAGATATTTTCATTTGCAAACCAAGGTTTACAGCAAGTGTTCTTGATTTATACATCACTTCTTTTTCCAAAGAGCGTGCACGAATCCACTTGTCTATGTCCTCTTGTTCAGCAATTCGCTTAATTTTCTTTGCTTCCATAGGTTTAAACCCAGGAGCTTTTTTCTTGACTTGTATTCTAGCGAGTTCACCAACAACAGAAACCACTCCAACATCGAGTCCGGGAGACCCTTCAACTACTAAAACATCACCGGCTTGAAGCGCAGTGCCTTTTGTATTTCTGTAGAATTCTTTTCGGCTATTTTTAAACCTAACTTCTACTATATCGTATGGAGCTTGACCGCTTGGTAACGAAACGTTTGCCAACCAATCATAAACTTCTAATTTATTGCAACCGCCAGAACTACAAGTACCATTGTTTTTACATCCGTTTGGAGTTCCTACTCCACAATTGGTACAACCCATTCTAACTTACTTTGTGATAAAAATACGCATTATATTCGAAGGTGCGTAACTTGGTGTTCACGAACAATTAACCTTAGAATGTTTAAAGAATTCTCTGCTGAAATTAATTAAGCAGCATGAATATATCTCATGACTTGAAAACACAAATTCGTAAATAATATTTTACTGTTTGCATTACGTTCAATATGATAATGCGCATCGTTAAACGTTTTCATGAAATCGATGATATTATTTCCAGTAATGAATTTTGAAAAGTTCTGTAGAAACTTATCCTCATCGTCAGAAACCTTCGTTAAATGATCTTCAGTATAATTTCTTAACATACTTTGACGAAACATATGAAGCGCATATTTTAAAAACACTTTTTGATGCTCGTTACTAGTAGCTGAAATTGACTCTGCCCAAGCCATCATATCGAGTACATTTTTTTTATAACAGACCCGCATTAACTCAATAAAAAGCGTTTTATTTTCATCTTGTTCCACATGATCCCCTAAAAACTCAAATGCTTCTATTAGATCCCCATCTACTCGAGCCGAAACACTATCAGCAATAGCTGAGGATAACTTTTTCTCTGAGCGTAAATACAAACTCATAGGGTCCATTTGAATTCTAGGAACTGTAACTATTTGAGTACGAGAAAGAATTGTTTGTAGCATTTTATCCGAAGATTCAGCAATCAAAATAAACAGCGTTTTTTGCGGTGGCTCTTCTAAAATTTTCAGCAGCTTATTTGCGCAAGTCGTATTCATTTCCTCCGGCATCCACATCATTAAAACTTTATACCCTCCCTCGTATGACCTTAGGGTAAGTTTTTTAATGATTTCCTGACTTTCATCTTTACTTATAATCGGTTTACGCTCCTTAACATCAATTTTTTTAATCCAAGTATTCAAATCGAAATAAGGATTCTCAGCGATCTGCGCTCTCCATTCCGGTAATAATCGATCAGAAACTTTACTAATAGTTTGAACAGAAGGAAAAGAAAAATGTAAATCTGGATGTTGCAATTTTTGTACTTTCTGACAAGACACACATTCACCACAACTATCCGTGGGTTGTTTATTTTCACAAAACAAATACTGAACAAAGGCAAGTGCTAAGGGCAGTCCACCATAACCGGGTTTTCCAATAAACAATTGAGCATGACTCACCTTCTCATGGTTGATTTCATCAATCAAATGAGCCTTTAAATTTTTCTGTCCTATTACCTGCGAAAAAAGCATGGCATAAAAGTACTCGAAAATTTGGACTTATTTTTGCTTATAACAGTTGTTCAAATATGAATTCATTATATTTAGAGTTCAATAAATCAAAGAAAAATGAAAAAGGTTTACGTATTAGTTTCTATAGCATTGGCTTCTTTTGGGTCATTTGCTAATCAACCAGAAACAACTATCTCAATAGAAAACATTGCCAAGGAAGGTGTTGGTGTTACTATTTCAGTAAAAAATGGAGAAACTCCGGTAAAAGGTGCTTTAGTAAAAATCGTTGCTGAACGAATGGTTATTGGAGCAGCAACAACAGATGAAAGTGGTAATGCAGCTATTAAAATAGAGAGTTATGGGAATCAAACGGTGTCTATTGAAGTATACCACACATTATATAAATCAACTAAATTATCTGCAATTCAATTAGAAAACGGAAAAACGTATTCTGTTTCTATGGAAGAAAAAGGAGATTCTATTGACAATATAAACGAAGAGGCTGAAGCTACTGTAGTGAAAACTCAAGAAAAAATTGATAAAGAACTTGCAGAAGCGGAAGAAGCTGCAAAAAGAAAAGAAGAAGCTTTAAAAAACCAGGAAGAATTAAGAAAAGAAAAAGAAAGAGTTGATGCTTTAGCGGAGGAAAGTCGCAAAGAGACTGAAGAAGCTAAGAAAGAAGCGGAAGAAGCTAAGAAAGCCGCAGAAGAACTTAAGAAAGAAGCGGACACGATGTCAGATGAAAAACGTAAAGAACTTGAAGAACAAGTTAAAGAGCGTGAAGCTGCAGCAAAGTTAAGGGAAGAAGAAGCTAAAAAACGAGCAGAAGAATTAGAGTCATCTAACGGTGCTTTAGAAAGTGCGAAGAAAGCAGAGCAAGAAGCTAAAAAAGCGGCGGATAAAGCCCAAAAAGAGCAAGAACAAGAATTAAAAAACGCTGAAAAAGAAGCGAAAGCGAAAGAAGAAGCTATAAAGGCGGAAAAAGAAAAAGCAAAAGAAGCAGCGAAAGCAGCCGAAAGCGAAGCAAAAGCTGAAGAGAAAAAAGAAAAAGAAGAAGCAGCAGCGAAAAAAGAAGCGGAAAAAGCAGCAAAAGAAGCAGCAAAAGAAGCAAAGGCAGCGGAAAAAGCAGCAAAGGAGGCAGAGAAAGAAGTGAAAGCAGCGGAGAAAGCAGCAAAAGAAGCGGAAAAAGCTCAAGCTAAACTTGACAAACTTGATGACGAACAAGAGAAAATTGAAAAATCTCGCAAGAAACTAGAAGACGCTCAAAAGAAGCTTGATAAAAAAGTGAAAAAAGGGGGTGATTTTGAAAAGTTAAAAGCGCAGCAAGATAAGATTGATGAACAACACGCTAAATTGGACATCAAACAATCAAAATTAGATTTAAAACGTAAGAAATTGCTTAAATAAAATTAGCATTTAATACATTTGAAGGCGGTTGAACTATTTCAACCGCCTTTTTTATTATTCGTGTTTTCGAAATTTAAATATCAAATTCTATTACACCTCATTATTCTTATGTGGGGGTTCACTGGTATTCTAGGCAAGCTAATACACTTAGAAGCATTTATTATTGTTTGGTACAGAGTGATTATAGCTTTTATTGCATTAGGCATTGGTATGCTTATTCTTAAAAAACCTTTTCGTTTAAAATCTCGCACAGAATTAATTAAAATTGCATTCGTTGGAATTCTTGTTGGGTTACATTGGATAACATTTTATAAATCCATTCAACTTTCCACAGCTTCACTCGGAATCCTTTGTTTATCTACCACAACAATACATGTTTCTTGGATTGAACCTATTATTATGAAACGGCGTATTTCTTGGTTAGAAGTTCTACTTGGGTTAATTGTTATTTATGGGATCTATTTTGTTTCTGGAGATTTTAAAGAAAGTGATTATGAAGCGCTTGCTTATGGATTAAGCTCTGCTCTTTTTGCTGCAGGATTTGCCGTGTTTAATACGAAGCTAACCGAAAACAACACACCTGCTCAAATTTCTTTTTACGAAATGATCTCTGCGTTAATTTTCATCACGATAATCCTGTTATTTCAAGGTAGAATTGATGCTTCAATTTTTGTGATGACGGCAAGTGACTTTTGGTGGTTAATCTTTTTAGGAGTGTTGTGTACATCCTTTGCTTTTCTGGCTACCATAGAAATAATGAAAAAACTTGGAGCATTCACGGTTTCGCTTAGCATCAATCTTGAACCCGTTTATACCATCGTTTTAGCTATCTTTATTCTGAATGAAAATGAATTGTTAGGGTTTGATTTTTATGTTGGTTCTTTGATTATAATATTGGTTGTTGTTGCAAATGCGCTCATAAAGTATTTTCAAAAAAGGCGCATTTCTAGAAGGTCCTTTATCTCATAAAAACCTAAAAAACAACGTGTTTTAAAAGAATTACCGTCAATAAACAATCACTTTTTTTTATTACTATATTTGTATACCGGTCTAAACCAGAAACGCTAATTATGAAAACTAAAAACTTTATTGTTCCTCACGACTTTACTACTGTTTCTAATATTGCATTAGAACATGCTATTGCTACTGCCGCGCCATTAGGTGCTGAGATTTATTTGCTGCATGTTGTTGGTAAAAACAAAGAAATTAATACCGCTGAGGCAAAGCTTCAAGATGTTATTTCAAACTTTGAAACAGACGTTAAAATTATTCCTTCTGTACGTGTCGGAAATATTTTTGAAGATATTGGTGACTTTGCAGCTGAACATCATGCTGAGCTTATTTTTATGGGTACGCATGGTACACAAGGTTGGCAACATGTAACAGGGATGAATGCTTTAAAAGTAATTACTCATTCAACTGTTCCTTTTGTCGTTGTTCAGGAAAAAACGGCAAAAGAAACCGGATACGATGATATTGTTGTTCCATTGGATTTAAATAAAGAAACGAAGCAAAAACTTGCCATTGTTGCAAATATTGCTCGTTACTTCAAATCTAAAGTTCATGTCATTACACCTGAAGAATCAGATGAGTTTTTAAAACATCAAGTAAAGGGTAATATTCAGTTCGCTCAAAAGTACTTTGCAGAAAGAGACATCGCTGTAACAACAACCATTGTTCCTAGCAGCGGTTTTGATAAAGAAGTCGTTAAACATGCTGTTAATATTGATGCTGATTTAATTGCTATTATGAACCTTAATAAAAACAACCTTTTGGGTGTTTTAACGGCTACACATGAAGAGTATATTATTACAAATGACGCGAAGATTCCTGCGTTAATTGTAAACCCTATTGAAGGAGTAAATACATTATCTGTTGATTTTAACGGATAAGAAACAATGATCTAACAAATAAAAAAAGGTGCGCTTTACAGTGCACCTTTTTTATTCATATTCATCTCTTTCAAGTCGTTCGATTACTTCTTGTAGGTTCGCTTCTTTTTTCTTATTTCTCGTCTTTTTAGCTGTCTTTGTAAAATACTTATGCTTTCTTAAAAAAGCTACTTGAATTTCATCCCACTGTTTATCAGATTCGATTTTACCGTGTTCTTTTAATTCATCACGTAGTTTATTTGCAATTTCGTGAAAATCATTTCTTCCCAGGTAGTCAAGGTCTGCATCGCATATAATTTCTTCGAGTTTATTTTTTGGTTTATGCGGTATTTCTGTAACGAAAATGAGTTCTTTTATTAACTCTATATGTTCTGGTGTATACCCATATTTTGGAAGTATTTCATCTGCTAAACGCGCTCCAATAGCTTCGTTGTTATTATACTCTTCAACAAAGCCTGCATCGTGATATGTAGCCGCTGACTTTAATAAAAACAGGCCTTCATCAGTTACATTCTCTGCTAATGCAAGTCGTTCAACAGCTGCAACTACATCTTTAGTGTGTGCAATACTATGATAATACAACGTTTTTGGAAGTCCTGTTTCCAGCACTTTCATAATATACCGTTCTGCTTTGTAATAATTAATAGAGCTGTAATGATGTAAGTTTACAATTTGATTAAACTTTTCATTTGGATAAATCCCTTCACCTTTAACGGATAATTCAGGTTTAATTTGATCTACAACATACATGTCTATCAAACCTCTACTTTTTGTTTGTGCTTTTCCTTTAAACGAACATTCAAAGTAAGGTTCAATCAGTGCAAAAGTAGCCCCGGTGATTGTGACTTTTCCTGGTTCACCAAGCATTTCCATTCTTTGGGCATGATTTACTGTTGCTCCCCAAACATCAAATGCCAATCGTTCGGAACCAATAACTCCAGCTATGACTTCTCCTGTATTTATTCCAAGGCGCAAATCCCAATATTCTCTCCCGTTAGCGATCGCATCATTCTTTCGTTTAAACATGTAAGCCTGAATCTGCAGGGCCGCTAGACACGCATCGATTGGGTTCGTATTATTTCTAACAGGAACACCTCCTGCACACATATATGCATCGCCAATCGTTTTGATCTTCTCCAAGTTGTTTTTAACTATTATTTCATCAAACTTGGTAAAGTAAACATCCAGTTTTTTTACCAACTCTGTTGCTGGCATACGATCTGAAATTTTAGTAAATCCAACAAAATCAGTAAAAATTACAGAGACTGTTTTATAGGCTCGTGCTCGCGCTTTTCCTCTTTTCTTCAACTCTTCAGCTGTAGAAGTTGGAAGTACATTTTTTAATAGTTTCTCCGTTTTATCTTTTTCTTTCTGAAGTAGTTCTTGTTGAAGGATTACATTATTTCTTTCTTCTTCAATCTTTTCCTTTTGACGTTCTATCTTCTTACTTTGTTTATGAATTTCCTTCGTTCTATCACGAACTTTCATTTCTAATCGCACTTGTTCTCTACGTGAAGACTCAATCCTTTGTCGAATAAAGATCCGTATTGAAATCGCCAAAATCGAAGCACAAATCAACCAAAACCACCATTTACCCCAAAAAGGAGTTTCTATTACGATTTTTAATTCCGCAGGCATGCTGCTCCACGTGCCATCCGCAGATCGAGCATAAACTTTCAACGTATATGAACCATATGAAAGTGCATTGAAGTGAATTTCATTTGAAGAGCCCAACTCAATTTCTCCTTCATCAGAACCTTCAAGAAGGTATTTATAATTTATTTTTTTTGGGTTACTTAAATCTGATGATTGAAAAGCGATTGTAAAACTTCGTTGCTTATAAGATAAGTTAAGCTGTTCAGTCATGAAAATTGGTTTCTCTAATGGCGAACCCTTTTCGTTTGGTTTTAGCCATCCACCGTCTAGTTTCAATTTAGAAAACACAACACTAATGTCTTTCTTGTTAGAAACCAATTGTTCAGGTTTAAAGTAATTATACCCATAAATACCGCCAAAATAGATTACACCTGTACTAGTAATCATGTAGGCGCCTAGATTAAACTCATTACTCATCAACCCATCGGCTTCAGTATAATTTTTTGTTGTTTTCGACTTCGGATTGAAATTACAAACGCCTTTATTTGTACTTAACCATAAACTATTCTTTCCATCAGAAACAACACCATAAATAACATCATTGGGTAAACCATTTGACTTGTTGTATAATGCGACTTCCTTTGTTTTTGGATTCCAGTGTAGCAATCCTGACCCTAGTGTTCCTAGCCAATACGTTTTATCATTAGCTTGATTAATTGATGTTATGTATTCCGTTGAAAACTGTTTAATAATTTCGTTTTCCTTATACGGCCTTATGGATAAACCTTGTTCATTTTCAACAAGAATATTTAATCCACCAACACTTGTCGTGAACCATATATTATCATCTAAATCTTTATAAACTAACCTGCAAATCCCTTTCGAAATTGTTTTATCAACATTAAGCGGATCATGAATAAACGTTTCAATTTTTTGACTTTTGATATCATATAAAACCGCTCCTTTTTTAGATGCAATCCAATATAAATTATCTTTCCAGTGAATAATTGAGTATGTCCTGTTGAACCCTTTCGTATCAATTCTTTTATACCAATAATTTGATCCGTCAATTTTTAAATCAAACAATCCATCTGCACAACCAACCAGCAAGTGATTCTCAGTTATAGATTTTAATGCTAAAACAACCTTTTCACTCGTTCCTTCAGAAACAGAAGAGTTGGACCTCTCGAACTGTGTAAATGTTCCTTTTTTAATATCTAACCTCGATACTGCCTTATCTGTTCCAATAAAAATAGCACCTGGGGCTTCTTCAAAACTCCAAACACTTGCAGACGGAATACCTTTTGTTGCATTTCCACTTGGACCTACACCTAAAATTCCTTTTGATAATGGATTAAAACTAGATAATCCACGTTGAGACCCGATCCAAAATGTACCCGAACCATCTTTGTAAATGCAATTTAATTCATTAAAAAGTAAGGCCGATTTTTGAAAAATATCTTCTGTGTTATGATGAATAAAGCCACGTTCATCAATAATAAAAAGACCATTATTTGAAGTACAAATTAACCAACCTATACCCTCTTCGTAAAAAACATCAGAAACATTCTGTAAATCAAACTTTGAATCTAGGTTAGTAAAAAAAGGAAGGCTTTTTCCAGTAGTGGCATTTAAATCAAACACCCCTTGATTTGTTGCTAATAAAACCCGATTTGTTCCTTCTGCTATTAACTTATTGATAATTAAAGGTGTTCTTTTTTTTCCTTTAACTTCTACAACAATTGCTTTCTTTTGAAGTGTATTACAAAGAAATATCCCTTTATCGTCTGTCGAAACGACCAATATTCCTTTTTCGGTAAACTCTAAACTTGTTGTTTTTTTAGATGGAATAAGAAAAAAGTAACTCTGAAACCTATTGGTCTTTATATCAAACTTAAAAACACCTGCTTCCGCTGTAGAAATCCAAAGATTTCCTTTTTCATCTTCCGCGATATCTTCAATATGTGAAGAGGTTCCGTTTTTTGTAGTAAATGTCTTAAAACGCTCAGAAGAGAGGTCATATTTTGTAAGTCCTTTACTAGTTCCAAACCATAAATTTCCTGCTAGATCTTTGTGAGAACAAAGAATATATTCACTTTCTAAACCTTCTGTATCATCTGAAGTGAATATCTCAAAAGACTTTCCATCATAACGATTTAATCCATCTTGAGTTCCTATCCAAAGCGCATTTATATCATCTTGTACAATCGTAGTTGCCGAACTTTGAGAAAGTCCATTATTGATTGTATAATTTCTAAAACGATAATCAATTTGTGCATAGCTATCTACTCCGTAAAGAAAAACAACTATATAAATTAGATACTTAAACACGATTTGGTTTCATTCCAATAAATTACATTCCTGGTATTGTACCGCTAGATGGTTGTGGTTGAATTGTTGAGTTTTCAAGATCTCTATCAAACATATAAAGTCCACCATTATCTCCACCAATCAATTTAATTTTATCTAAGATTGTTCGCGCTAATGCTTCTTCTTCAAGCTGCTCAGAAACATACCATTGAATAAAATTATGTGTTGTGTAATCTTTTTCTTTCAAACACACATCGACTAAATTATTGATACTTTCCGTAACCAGTAATTCATGTTCTAAAAGCAATTGAAAAACATTTTCCAGAGATTTAAATTCTTTTTGAGGGCAATCCAAACCAGGAATAACAGCTACACCACCTCTTTCATTTACGAATTTTACAAGTTTCAACATATGAAATCTTTCTTCGTCAGAGTGTGTGTATAAAAATTTTGCAGTACCGTTTAACCCTTGGTTTTCAGCCCAAGACGCCATTGCTAAATAAAATTGCGATGATGAAGCTTCTTTTTCAATTTGATCATTCAACGCGTTTTCTACTGTTTTATTCATATTACTATTTTTTACAAAGTTATCATTATCAGTACAATTCTTTCAATTTTTTACAAAATATAAGCGTACCTTAGCATCAATGTCAAGACACAAAAAACCTAAGAAAAAGCTTAAGTTAAGCTTATTACATATTATCCGAAAAGTATTTTCGGAAAACCCAGAATCAAAACTTAATCACAAACAAGTTTGCGCATTAATTGATGTTCGAGAGTCTGCTATTCGAAAGTTAGCATTTAATGTTTTAGAAGAACTAACAAAAGAAGGTTTTCTTAAAAAAACAGGACATAGCATCTATCAGCTAAATCAAGCAGGAAACTTCTACGAAGGTATTTTACAAGTTACTCAGCGTGGAGCAGGTTTTGTTGTGTTAGACGATGATGAAATGTCGGATGTATACATAGACCCAAAAAACATGCAACAAGGTTTGGGTGGAGATCGTGTAAAAATTCAAATTATAAAGAAAGGGCGTTCAAGAAACGAAGGGGTAATTCTTAATGTAATAGAACGTGAAAGAACACAGTTTGTTGGAACAATTCAAATGCATGAAAATTTTGCATTCTTAGTTCCCGATAACAGTCGCGTTGGAACCGATATATATATTAGAAAAGAGAAGTTAAAAGGTGCAAAAAATGGAGATAAAGCTTTAGCAAAAATCACTGTTTGGCCTAAATCACAAGACAATCCTTATGGAGAAATTGTAGAAGTTCTTGGTAATACAGGCGGAAACGAAGTTGAAATGATCAGTATTCTTGTTAATCAAGGGTTAGATTATAAGTTTAACGAGGATGTATTAAGTGAATCGGAATCGTTAACTCTTGAGCTTGATAAGAAAGAAATAGCAAAACGTCGTGATTTTAGAGATGTAACAACATTTACTATTGATCCATACGATGCAAAAGATTTTGATGATGCACTTTCTTTTAAAAAGCTAGAAAATGGTCATGTTGAAGTTGGTGTTCATATTGCTGATGTGAGTCATTATGTACGCCCTGGAATGGCTATGGACGATGAAGCTTTAAAACGTTCAAACTCTGTTTATTTAGTTGATCGTGTAATACCCATGTTACCTGAACAACTTTCAAATTTGGTTTGTTCTTTACGACCAAATGAAGAAAAATTTACCTTTTCAGCAGTCTTTGAAATTGATGAAAAAGGAAAAGTTTATAACGAATGGTTTGGAAAATCTGTTATCTATTCGGACCGTCGCTTTGCGTATGAAGATGCCCAAGAAATTATTGAAGGAGCAGAAGGTGATTATAAAGACGAAATACTCTTTTTAGATAAAGTAGCTAAAATTTTGCGAAAAAAACGTCTTGAACATGGTGCAATGAACATTGAAAGTTCAGAAATGCGTTTCAAATTAGACGAAGAAGGACACCCTATTGAGGTTGTAATTAAAACTTCAAAAGACGCAAATAAGTTAATTGAAGAATATATGCTTTTGGCAAATAGACGTGTTGCTACCTTCATAGCAACAAAAAAGAAAGGACAAGAAAAAATTCCTTTTATATACCGATGTCATGACAAACCAGATACTGCAAAAGTTGAATTATTTAATCTTTTTGTTCAAAAATTTGGGTATGAAGTTGACACAAATAACCCAGATAAAATATCAAAAAACATCAATGCTCTATTAGAAGATATTCGATACAAAAATGAATTTGAATTGATTCAAACCATGGCTATTCGATCCATGTCCAAGGCCACGTATGAAACAACGAATATTGGACATTACGGACTTGCTTTTGATAACTATACGCATTTTACTTCACCGATTCGTAGGTATGCCGATTTAATGGTGCATCGTATTTTACAAGAAGAGCTTATCGGTAAAAAGCACAGATATAATAACGAATTGGATGACGTTTGTAAACGTATTTCTCGTATGGAGCGTAAAGCAGTAGATGCAGAACGTGAAAGCACAAAGTATTTTCAAACTTTATTTGTTGTTGATAAGATCGGTCAAGAATTTGAGGGAACCGTTTCAGGAATTGCCGAATTTGGCTTATTTGTCAAAATGGACGATAATTTATGTGAAGGTTTAGTTCCTATGATGGGAATTCCAGGTGACCGTTTTAGTTTTGATGCAGAGAAGTTTGTAATTGTTGGTGCAAAAACGGGTAAAGAATATAATTTCGGTGACCGTGTTAAAGTGCGTATATACGAAGTTTCTACACGTAAACGCCAGATAGACTTAGAAATGGTAGAAAGTTGATTAAACCTGCTTAATACGCTTATTTAAATCATCTCTATAAGATCCTCCAATAGGAATTACCTTTTCAACTTTTTCTAATGTAAGATTTGGGTACTCAATCGTAGCCATTTTATCTAGACGAATAATGTAAGATCGGTGAACACGTAAAAATTCTTCATTCCCCATTTTAGCTTCAATATCTTTCATTGTAGAATGAATTGTATAACGTGTATCAGCCGTATGAATTACCACATAATCTTTTAACGCTTCAATATAGAATATTTCGTCTGTACGTAATTTTACCAATTTACTGTTTGACTTAACAAAAATAAATTCGTTTCCACCTTCTTTGTTTTCAATAATTGAAAATAAAAGATCTCTTTCTTTAACAACCTCCTGTTCTTTACCATGCTTGTAAATCGCCATTTCAATGGTTGTATGTAAATCAATTTCTTTAAATGGCTTTAAAATATACCCGTAAGGTTCTGTAATTTTTGCTTTTGAAAGCGTAGATTCATCTGCGTAAGCTGTAAGAAATATAATTGGAATAGAATATTTAGAACGAATCGCATTTGCAGCTTCAATACCATTCATATTTCCTTTTAACATAATATCCATTAAAACGATATCTGGATGTTCAGAACCTGCTAATTCAATGGCTAATTCTCCAGTTGCTGAAGCACCAACAACATTATATCCTAATTTTTTTAGACTATGTTGTATATCCTTTGAAACAATGGATTCATCTTCTACTACAAGTACATTTATTTTAGACATTTGTTGCTAGTTTGATGTTATCAAATTTAATTAAATATTTCGTTCCTTTTTGAATATCAACTTCGATCTCTCCATCCAATTGTTCTACCAGCGTTGATACCAACTGTAAACCTAATGTATCTGACTCCATTTCAGTAAACTCTGCAGGTAATCCAATTCCATCATCTGCAATTTCTAGATTTACTTTTTTTTCTTTTTCGTATAAATTAATTGTAATCGTTCCTTTTTCTCCTTGTTTCCAAGCATATTTAAGGGCGTTACTAATAATTTCATTCACTAATAAACCTGATGGAATAGCTTGATCTAAAACTAAATCAACCTCTTCTAGGTTTAAGTTTAGAACAACCTCATCATGAATCCTGTATGAAGAAACTAAATTAGTAGTCAGATTCTCAAGATAGTTAGAAAAATTGATACTAGAAAAATCTTCTGTACGATAAAGGTTCTCATGAATAATGGCCATTGACCTAATTCTATTTCTACTTTCTTGTAAAATATCTAAGGTGTTTTGATCCGTAACAAATGAACTTTGGAGGTTTAGAATACTTGAAATTACTTGTAAATTATTCTTTACACGATGATGAATTTCTTTTAATAAAATTTCTTTTTCTTTTAGGGAATCAACAATTTCAATGTTGTATTTTTTCTTCTCACTAATATCATGAGCAACCAGCGAAATTTCGGCAACATCGCCTTCAGTATCAAAAATTGGATTCATGAATATATCTAGCCAATATTCATCACCTTTAAAATTCATTTTTAATTCAAACTGTCGAGAATTTCCTTTTTTTGCTTGAGTAAATAGAATTCTAAACAACCTTAATCGTGCTGGTGAAATTACATCTTTAAAATAATCATCAAAAGAAACTTTTGTTCTTAAAACTTTTCCAAAAATTGTAGAAAAATAGGTTTCACAATGTGAATTAAAAGATG
>Ga0193954_1000251_pt1 | contig 32767 bp, 24 predicted proteins | sample BB_5_MG_FD_140340 | JGI IMG/M metagenome (GOLD analysis project Ga0193954, IMG submission 140340) | Microbial mat bacterial communities from the Broadkill River, Lewes, Delaware, United States - BB_5_MG | ecosystem: Environmental > Aquatic > Freshwater > River > Microbial mats | place: USA...
AGCCGTAGCCGTAGCAGTTGCTGTCGTGACATTTGGTACAGCAGTGGTAACCGTTGTGGTTGTAATAGGGGTAGTTGGTGCAGCAACGACGTTTGCTACCGATGGGACCATCGTTGTTGTTGGGGTGGTGACTCCCATTTGGTGGTCCATTAACGAACGCATGGTTTGTACCGCTGCCGCTTGCCCCTCTAGGAATTGATTGTGCAGCTTGGCGGTATCTTCCTGCATCTGTTGCAATACAAGCATATTGTCTTGCAGGGCGCGTAATGAACTGGCATCAACCGCGGTTGTTGGTGTTGCAGCAACAGGAGTTGTAACAGGTGTCGGCTGTGTTGCGTGTTTCGGCAGTGAATTTCTATCAACCAATTCACGCTTGCTGTCTGGTCGCGGAGCTGTTTTTTTACGGTAGTTGGCACCCGATAGAGAAACCGTCATTCGTGGTGCAATAGGCTCAGGTAGACGAAGCTCTTTTCCAGCATAGTCACTATCCCAATTGTCTAATGCAATGGGGTAACCTATCGCAGCTAACTGCATTAAGAAGCGAGCTAAATCGTTTAAACCTGACCGTTTGCCGTTTGATGAGTCTAACGCAAGGGTTTGTATCTCTTTCCCCTTAAGGATTTTACCAACCATACCTGTTAGTCGCGCGCCAGGGCCAACTTCAACAAAGGTTGTAATTCCTTCAGCATGCATTCGCTCAATTTGTTGAACGAATTCAACGGGGCTCGCAATTTGTTCAGCAAGCAAACGTCTCATTGCATCATTATCATCAGGGTATGGTGCTGCTGTTTTGTTAGCAAAAACGGGTATTTGTGCACTTTCTATGGCGACGTCATTAAGTGCAGTAAGGAAGGGGGCAGACGCTGCTGCGACAAGTTTACTGTGGAATGCTGCTGCAACGTCTAAGGGTACGCAGCGTAAGCCTCGCTCTTTACATAACACCGCTGCTCGTTCAATTTCAGCACGAGCACCAGAGAGAACACCTTGACTTGGGGTGTTGCGGTTAGCAAGAACCAGATCAAGATTTTCGTCACTGAGAAGTTGTTCAATTTTCTCCAGAGATGTAGAGACAGCCAGCATGGTTCCCTTATCACTGCCATCACCTGCCATCAATTGACCACGTAATTGCGATAGGCGAAATAGATCCTCACAACTGTAGCAGCCTGCGGCACATAATGCTGTCAGTTCACCATAACTGTGTCCAGCAAAGGCATCTGCATTAATGCCAAACTCTTTTATATAGTTCCACGCAGCTAAACTAACAGTGCCAATTGCGGGTTGAGCAACTTGTGTTGCTTGCAATTTGTTGATCGCTTCAGATTTATCGGCAGCAGAATAAACAGAATGGGGGTAGATCAATTGATTTAACCCACCATCTATATCAAGTGTGTCATGGGCAGTGGTGAGTGTCTGAAGAAATTGAGGCGAGTGACAGGCGAGATCAACTAACATCTGAGGATATTGTGCACCTTGACCGGGGAACAGAACGGCTAATTTCCCCTGTTGATCTTGACTGCCATAGTAAATACCGGTTGGTGTGCTTGCGAAAGCTTTATCACTAGTGAGAAGCTTCATCGCATTCGTCACCGTGGTCGCTAACTCTTTTGCCGATTCAACAACAAACAAAAGGCGTTGTGGTGCCGCTGCATCATAATCTGCACGACTTTGTGCTGCGAAACGACGAAGTTTTTCTGCGGATACGTCTGCTGGTATTTGCTTTAATTTCTGTTCAAGCGAGGCTTTATTGTCACCGCTTAAGGCGATAATTTGTGGTGCACTACTCCAATCGCAGCTTGAAGCTTCGGTCTTATGCTCTTCAAGAACACAGTGGAAATTACTTCCACCAAAACCAAATGCGCTTACGGCCGCACGGCGTGGGTGCTCAGCCTTCGGTAACCATGGACGAATAGTGGTATTGACATAGAAAGGGCTATTACCAGTAGTGATCACCTCTTGCGGTTGATCAACATTTATCGTTGGCGGTAACACTTTACTATACAATGCGAGCGCTGTTTTGATAAGTCCTGCTGAGCCAGCAGCAGCTTTAGTGTGACCGATTTGTGATTTAACTGATCCCAGTGCGCACCATGGTGTACCATCACTTTCACCATAGACCTCTCGCAATGCGCTAATCTCTGTTGCATCGCCAACCTTCGTTCCTGTACCGTGTGCTTCAACTAAGCTGATAGTTTTAGGATCAACTCCTGCCTGTTGATACGCATCACAGAGGGTACGCTTTTGGCCGATAGCACTCGGCTCATAAATGGCCCCAATTTTACCATCGCTGGCGGTACCAATACCACGAATCACCGCATAAATTTGATCGTTGTCCCGTTCAGCATCTTCAAGACGCTTAAGAACAACCAAACCGAGACCCTCACCGATTAATGTTCCATCGGAATCACTATCAAAAGGACGGATAATATTTGATGGAGATAGGGCAGGAGTTTTACTGAAACAGGTGTACATAAAGATATCATTAAACGTATCAACACCGCCGGTAATCACCATGTCACTACGGCCACAGGAAAGTTCCATCGCAGCCATATGTACGGCACTCAGAGAACTGCCACATGCGGCATCAATGACACTGTTCGTTCCACCTAGATCAAACTGTTTGCTTATGCGACCCGCAACGACGTTCCCTAGTAATCCGGGAAATGAGTTCTCTTGCCAAGGGACATAGCTCTCAGCAATTCGTTCAACGACATCTTGAGCAACATCATCGGGAACCCCTGCACCCTTAAGTGCGTTACGCCATGCAGGATGGCTTAAACGAGCACCGAGAGGGATGACCATCTCTAGGGCGCCAGTTACACCCAGTAAGACACTGACTCTTTCCCGCGCAAATTCACTTTTCGGGTCATAACCCGCATCTTTAAGGGCTTCGCGTGCTGCAATTAAGCCAAGAAGTTGCGAGGTGTCAATTGCTTCCAAAATATTGGGTTGAATACTAAACTCAAGTGGATTGAATTCAACAGGATCAAGAAATCCACCGCGTTTACCATAGGTATAGTCTGGTCGTTTTGGATCAGGGTCGTAATGATCAGCAACACGCCAATGGGATTCAGGAATATCACTAATACTATCTACGCCACCTTTGATGTTCGCCCAATAGGTATCTTTATTCTCTGATTGAGGGAACAGGCAACCAATACCAACAATCGCAAGTGGAGTTGCTAGGGCAGTGGACGTATTATCTTTAGATGTGGTGTTCTGTGCACCCGAATTAGTCACGCAGGTACTCCTTGATTTGGTCGATGGTTAAAGGGGCGAGCGATAGTTCACTTGAGTCAAATTCGATGCCGAAACGGCGTAATGCGTTGGCGCGAGTAACAACCGCGGCACCGAAAAGAATATTTAGGTTAACGCAAACAACCTGACGTTGCTCGGTATGCTCTAGGAAGGTGTCTCGTGTCCATTCGTTAAAAGCTCCCATTGCTGGGCCACACCAGACTTGAAAATCCATTTTACGTCCTATATCGCCAGCATTTGCCCAATGCGTTGCTTGGCCTAAATAGGATCGAAAAACTAAGGCCATAAGATGTTTTGGATCACGCTCAGCACGTTCGACTTGACGAGGGTCTCGGTTTAAGAAAAATTCCCGAGTACTTGTCCAAATATCGGTAAGCGGCGCACGAAAGAAAGTTTTTTCTAGCTTATCTCTTTCGTCGGCAGGAATTTCGTCTAAACTATTATGACGACGATAAAGATCATAAAGCTTAATGGCTCTCATGGAAAACATTGTGCCACGCTTAAGAACCTGAACATCAACACCCATTTCAAACATGTCCGCGGCTGGAGCCATCGCTACATCCGCTTGACGGGTTTCAGCTAACATGTCACGAACCATATCGGACGTACCTGACTCAATACACGCTTGGTTTACGGTTCCTGTAACCAAATAGGCCGCTCCCATTGCAATCGCTGCTGCGGCAGATTGTGGTGTTGCTATGCCGCCAGCTAAACCAATTCGTGGGGTGACTGGATAGTTATACTGTTTTTGCAATCGATCACGTAACGAACAGATTGTCGGGAATAATGACAGAGCAGGGCGGTTATCCGTGTGGCCACCCGAGTCAGCTTCGGCAGTGACATCTTCTGCCATGGGGATTTGACGAGCTAAATCAGCTTGCTGCTCGGTGATGATATTCTGCTCTAACAACTTTTTAAGCATCTTTTCCGGTGGTGGCGACAAAAAGTGCTTAGCCACCTCTTCACGAGAAATTTTGGCGATAATCCGGTTCGGGGTAACGATATCACCCTGTTCGTTTTGATGAATGCCATGAAGTCGGTAACGAACAACATCGATACTTAAGGTTAAGAAAGCCGAAGCTTCAATTAACCGAACATTGTTTTTAATGTAGAGATCAACCAACGACCGTTCTAGATCCGTTTCGTTCGGGCTATGGATTAGGTTCACACCATAAGGACCATCGGGGAGTGCTTTTTGAATACGAAGAATGGTCTCTTCCACCGTTTCAAGAGTCAACCCTGCGGCACCAAAGAAACCAAGCATACCCGCTTGCCCCATGGCGATAACAATCTCAGCTGAAGAGATCCCTTTTGCCATAGAACCAGCAACCATTGGGTAGCGTAAACCATGTGTTTGCATAAAAACGGTGTCACCACACTTATTTAAAGGTACTGATGGGATAAAACCAACAAGAGCTTGTTGATCCGCAACACAATCATTACCGAATTGCGCGGTACCTGTTAAATTGTACTGATACGTCTCCTCTGTTTCTGTAACGTAAACAGGTGCTTCTATTTGTGTGAGTGCTTGGTGTAGGGGCAACGGAGAAGGGCTTGAACCGTTTGTAGAGCATGGCAGCCATGAACCGAGTCTAGGTACTGAATTGTGTGGCAATTTTTGAGCCATAATTTTATATGCCATTTCATTGTAATTAATGTTTATTGGATGGATCGTGTATTGAATCAACACAAACAGTAATTATGTCACTTTCCTGTCTCTAAGGCAAAAAAAAACGCCACCCAAATTGGGCAGCGTTTTTTTTACTACAAATCTCTTTTTATAGAGAAATTATATTTATGAGAAGAAGCGCTTAAGTAGGCCTTGGAATGCCTGGCCATGACGTGCTTCATCCTTACACATTTCATGAACAGTGTCATGAATTGCATCAAGATTAAGCTCTTTAGCGCGTGTAGCAATCTTTTTCTTGCCTGCACATGCACCATTCTCAGCTTGAACACGAAGCTCAAGATTTGTTTTTGTGTCAGCACCAACGACATCACCAAGGAGCTCAGCAAATTTACATGCATGCTCAGCTTCTTCCCATGCAATTCGCTTGTATGCTTCAGCGATCTCAGGGTAACCCTCACGATCTGCTTGACGACTCATAGCTAGGTACATACCAACTTCAGTACATTCGCCAGTGAAGTTAGCGCGTAAACCTTCAACGATCTCTGCGTCAACATCCTTTGCAACACCAATGCGGTGCTCATCAGCCCAAACGAGCTCAGAATCATCTTGAAGTTCAAACTTATCTGGCCCTACGCCACATTGTGGGCAACTATCGGGAGCAGTTTCACCTTCATGTACATAACCACATACAGTGCAAATCCATTTTTTCATTTTAGTTTTCTCCTAGTTGAAAATAATTATTAACTTTTTTGGTTATATATAGACAGCGATTTTTTGTCAACTAAAAATTAAAACAAACAATCCTCAAAAGATATTTACTAATGAAGGGTGTGTAGGTTTTCAGTGGTGGATTGCTGTTTAAACACTTGAGAAAAATTGATTTGAGGAATGTGTAGAGGGGGAAACCCTGCACGACGGGTGATGTCAGCGATAACCTCGCGAAGATAGGGGAACATAACCATGGAACAATGACTGTTACAGAGGCTATCGAGTTCCTCTTCAGTAAATGTTCGGTTCAGTTCAAAGAGGCCTGCACCTTCAAGATCTATAGAGAAGGGAGCCGTTTTGTCGTTAAAAAGGATTGTCAAAAAGACCTTGAGGCGTTGATCGTTTGATTCATGGCGAATTTTAAACTCTGTACGAATCTTAGCTTGGCCTTGATTGTTAAATTGTCCATTAAGGGCAAAATTTAACTTAGAGATACGGAAGTCAATAAAGGTTAATTCTGTAGTAGGATTCATTGGTGAAAAATAGCACTGCCATTGAATCAGTGCAAGTAGTTCATTGTTTTAGAAATTAGATTATAGAGATAACGAATCAGGTTCGTCATTTTTTAAGTAGATAGCTGGAACAAGGTTGCTGGCTTCCTGTGTCATGGATGAGGATTTGCTGTCACCAAAAAAATTCGCTGCTGCAAAAGATAAACTGGCAACAGTTATAAATATTAATAAAATAGCCACAAGGTTTTCGGTGAAATGTTTAAATCGATTTCGTGTATAGGGTTGGCGCAAAACAGATGATGACTTATGGGGGGTAATCGGTAGGTTCTTCTGATGCTTTTCCATGTTATAGTGTGCTCCAAACAGGGCGTTGATAAGACGATTTTGTTCTTATCGGGTGAAATGCCACAAAAGATTAGGATTATTTCTTTACAAAAAAAATGAATCTGACTAGTCTTACACGCCCTAAAAAATGTTGTATTATTATGAGGACTAAATGAATCAAAAAATGATCCGAAATTTTTCCATCATCGCCCATATTGATCATGGAAAATCGACCCTTGCTGATCGACTGCTCGAAGATACTGACACTCTTTCTGCTCGTGAGAAAACAGATCAATTTCTCGATAAGATGGATATAGAACGAGAGCGTGGAATTACGATTAAGGCGCAAGCAGTGTGCTTGAATTATAAAGCTGATGATGGTCAGAACTATATTCTTAATCTGATTGACACCCCCGGCCATGTAGACTTCACCTATGAAGTAAGTCGTTCTCTGACTGCATGTGAAGGTGCATTGCTTGTTGTTGATGCCTCGCAGGGGGTGGAAGCTCAAACTCTTGCCAATGTTTATCTTGCATTAGATGAAGAGTTGGAGATCTTCCCTGTTTTGAACAAGGCTGATCTACCCGGAGCTGAGCCTGAGCGGGTAAAAGAGGAGATCGAAGAGATCATTGGTCTTGACACCTCGGATGCCATTGTCGCTAGCGCCAAAGAAGGGATCGGTATTCACGATATCCTTGAGCGAGTTGTCTCATCTGTTCCAGCTCCTACTGGTGACCCTGCTGCACCCTTGAAGGCATTGATTTTCGATTCTTGGTACGACTCCTATCAAGGCGTCATTGTTATGATCCGTGTCATAGATGGTGAGCTGAAAAAAGGGGACAAGATCGAACTGATGGCAAGTAAGGGTACTTATGAAGTGCTTAAGGTTGGAGTTTTTGCTCCCGGCCCTGAGACACGCACCTCCCTTTCTGCTGGTGAAGTTGGCTTTATGATTGCTGGCATCAAAGTTGTTCAGGATGCAAAAGTGGGTGATACTATTACTCATTTACACCGTAAAGCTGCTGAGGCACTTCCTGGCTTCCAAGAAGTTTTGCCCATGGTGTTTTCAGGTTTATATCCCATCGACACCAGTGAATACGAATTATTACGTGATGCTCTTGAAAAGCTTCAACTTAATGATGCCTCTATCAGTTATGAACCTGAAAATTCGATGGCGCTTGGGTTTGGCTTCCGCTGTGGCTTTTTAGGTCTTCTCCATATGGAGATTATTCAAGAACGCCTTGAACGTGAATTCAATATTGATCTTATCACCACTGCGCCAACTGTTGTTTATGAAGTAACAACGGTTAAGGGCGACATGCTTCTTGTCGACAGTGCAAACAAGTTACCTGAAGTACAAAACATAGAAAAGATCGAAGAACCCTTTATACTCGCATCAATCCATGTGCCAAATGATTTTGTTGGTGCAATTTTAGCGCTATGTGAAGAGAAGCGAGGCGTTCAGCGAGAGATAAAATATTTAACCGAGTCACGGGTTATGATTGTCTATGAATTGCCACTAAATGAAATTGTTATGGATTTCTATGACCGTCTAAAATCCATTTCACGCGGATACGCTTCCCTTGACTATGAACATCTTGATTATCGACCGAGTAAGTTGGTTCGCATGAATGTTATGATCAATGGCGAAGTGGTTGATGCCTTGTCGCTTATTGTTCATAATGATAAAGCCCAGTCACTTGGTAGAGTGCTTGTTGCTAAGATGAAGGAATTTATTCCGCGTCAACAATTTGTCGTGGCTATTCAAGCTGCCATTGGTGGTAAAATTATCGCCAGAGAAACAGTCAAAGCACTTCGTAAAGATGTTACGGCAAAATGTTACGGTGGTGATATTAGCCGTAAGCGTAAATTACTTGAGAAGCAAAAAGCTGGTAAAAAACGGATGAAGCAAATTGGTAGCGTTGAGCTTCCTCAACAAGCGTTCTTGGCAATCCTTAAACTAAACGATTAGGAACTATGAGCCAACATACTGAATCTAAAGAAGAACTTATTGTTAAAAAACCTTGGTACCGTGAGTACGCTGAAGCCTTATTTGTTGCTGCGATCTTGGCACTAATCATTCGCACGTTTGTTGTCCAAGCGTTTAAAATTCCATCAGGTTCAATGGAGAATACGCTTTTGATTGGCGATCACCTGTTGGTTTGCAAATTTATTTATGGGACTGAAATTCCATTAATGGATAAATTTGTCTTTCCACTTACGGATCCAAAGCGTGGTGATGTGATTGTCTTTGAGTTCCCAGAAGATGAAGGTAAACCGTGGTTACAGCGACGCGATTTCATCAAGCGCGTTGTTGGTATTCCAGGTGATGTTGTTGAGGTTCGCAATAAGAATGTATATGTTAATGGCGAGCATCAAATTTTAGATCAAGAGGTTCATAAAGAGTCTTCGCTGATACTTCCGGGCAGCGCTATGTCACCACAAGATCGTCGTGACTTTATGCCCCCCGTCACGGTACCTGAAAACAGCTATTTTGTTATGGGCGACAACCGAGATCGTTCATACGATAGCCGCTTTTGGGGCTTTGTTGATCGTTCAAAAATAAAAGGAAAAGCGTTTATCAAGTATTGGTCTTGGGATCATGAGAATACACGTCCTCGCTTTAACCGCATAGGTCGGTTAATTGATTAGCTGCTTGACCCTTTGTTTATGCAGACTTAATGCTTTAGTACATTAATGGGTTGTGGTTCTCAATAGAATCACAGCCTGTTTTTATATCGTCATTAAGCCAAACATTTACCAACTGATTTACCTTATATTTAGTGAGATTGTCATGGCAACGCCAACACCAATGATGCGTCAGTATTTAGAGATCAAAAGTCAGTACCCCGATGCGATTTTATTTTTTAGACTTGGTGACTTTTATGAGATGTTTCTTGATGATGCAGTAACCGCATCAAGGGTACTAGACATCACCTTGACCTCGCGTAACAAAGGTTCAGATGACGAAATCCCCCTGTGTGGCATCCCCTACCACAGTGCACAACCTTACATCGCCAAACTGGTTGAACAGGGGCACAATGTTGCGGTATGCGAGCAGGTTGAAGATCCTAAAGAGGTTAAAGGGATCGTTCGCCGCGAAGTTGTTCGTATCGTCACTCCCGGCATGGTGATGGAAAGTGACCTTCTCACCCCTAACGAAAATAACTACCTTCTTGTCATATCCCGATCTGAAAGTGGCTTTGGTGTCGCCACTCTCGATATATCCACGGGTGAATTTCGTGTTATTCAAGGGCAAAACATTGGTGATGTTCGCCGTGAAATATCCAGTGTTAATCCTCGTGAGTTATTGGTTAATGAACTTGATAAAGAGTGGCTCATTGATGAACTAGAAGGTCTTACACAAAATCGTAGCCTTAACACTTTACCTGAATGGGCTTTCGAGTATGCAGACGCTGAACAGCGCCTGATCCGTTTTTTTAAAGCCGATTCCCTTGACTCCTTTGGCTGCCAAAACCAACCTAATGCAGTTTGCGCTGCTGGTGCAGCACTGCACTATATTGAAGAAACACAAAAAGCAACTGTTGAACATATTCGTACTCTGAAAACATACCATGTAAGTGATTACATGGTTCTGGACGATTCTACACGGCGCAACCTTGAATTGACCGCCACACTCGTCGATGGTAAGCGTCAAGGCTCTCTTCTTGGTGCCTTAGACAGAACAGTGACAGCAATGGGTGGTCGTAAATTGCGCCAATGGATTAATCATCCGCTGCTCGATTGTCATTCCATCACTCAGCGACATGGCCTTGTGACAGAGCTGGTACAATCACCGTTGTTGCGCGAAGATGTGCGTGACAGCCTTGATGGTGTTTATGATCTGGAACGATTAACGGCTCGCATCTCAATGGCAAGTGCCAACGCTAAAGATCTTGTTGCCCTTAATTTGTCTCTTGAGCGGTTACCGCCATTACTTCAGCAACTCAATCAGTTGACTTCAGCTCTAGGAAAGAACATTCAACAAGAGATTGATCCGCTAGAAGATGTGGCTGAGCTGATAGGTAACTCTATTGCTGAGAATCCTCCCTTTGTTATTCGTGAAGGTGGTCTTATCCGTGATGGATACATTGAAGAGCTCGATGAATTACGTTTGATCAGCCGTGAAGGAAAAGGGTGGATTGCTCGTTTGGAAAAGACCGAACGTGAGCAAACGGGCATAACAACACTTAAGGTTCGCTACAATCGTGTCTTTGGTTACTTTATTGAAGTCCCACGTACTCAAGTGGCAAAAATCCCAGACACCTACGAACGTAAGCAAACATTGGCTAATTCTGAACGTTATTTCACTCCAGAACTAAAAGAATATGAAGATAAGGTTCTAGGGGCTGAAGAAAAATTGGTTGCCCTTGAATATGAAATTTTCCAAAAGATACGCACCCAAGTAAGCCAACAGGGTGCGCGTATTCAAGCAACAGCTGATGCACTAGCCAGTCTTGACGTTCTGGTGAGCTTTGCCATGATTGCCCATGAACGAAATTATGTTTGTCCCACTATGGACAATGGAACTCTATTGCACATAGAGGAGGGCCGCCACCCAGTCATTGAATGCATGAACCTCTCCGAGCGATTTATTGCTAATGATGTCCATCTTGACACCGTAGCGGATCAGCTGTTGATTATTACCGGCCCTAACATGGCCGGTAAGTCGACCTTTATGCGTCAAGTTGCTCTGATTACTCTCATGGCGCAGATTGGCTCTCTTATTCCGGCTAAATCCGCACAAATTGGTGTTGTTGACCGTATCTTTACCCGCGTTGGCGCTAGTGACAACCTCGCTCGTGGTCAATCCACCTTCATGGTTGAGATGAGCGAAACGGCACATATTTTAAATCACGCTACACCACGCAGTCTTATTATTCTGGATGAGATTGGACGTGGTACGTCAACATTTGATGGTGTTAGTATTGCATGGGCAGTGGCCGAGTATTTGCATGATAATGAGCAGGTTGCAGCAAAAACTCTCTTTGCAACGCATTACCATGAACTTACTGATCTAGCTACAACCCGTGAAAGAATAGAAAATTTCAACATTGCAGTACGTGAGTGGAATGATCAAATTGTCTTTTTACGCAAGATAGTTCCTGGTGGGGCAAGCCATTCCTACGGTATTCAGGTTGGTCGTTTGGCGGGATTACCCGATGAGGTGATTCAGCGTGCTAAAGAGGTTCTTGGTAATCTAGAGCAGGGGGAGTTTTCTTGCGAAGGGCAACCAAGACTCGCCAAATCACGGCAAGATTCCGCGACAACTACAGACATACAGTCGCAAATGTCACTCTTTGCTGGAACGAATGATGCGCTACGACAACGGTTACTAACAACAGACTTAAACACAATTACACCTATTGAAGCCTTAAACCTTGTCGATGAGTTGAAGAAGCTTATCTAACACATAAAATAGTGAGTTGATAAATGACCTTAGTTTTACGCTATTTCTTGCTTGTAACGCTTGTTTTTACTGCCTGTTCGCCAGCTGTCGAAGCCAAAGCAACACCCGATAGTGAATATCAAGCAGCGCGTAATGCATACATTTCACTCACTAAGGACACAAAAAAACAGCAATTTCGTCACCATTGGGACAAAGTGTTTCGTAAGCTTCAGCATTTTACAGAACATTATCCATCGCACAACAAAGCACCGTCGGCGTACTATTTACTTGGTAAGGCGTATAACGAACTATATGGTGTTTCGTTAGCAAAATCTGATGCTCGGCAAGCTGTACACTATTTCAAAACACTTTCAACTCGTTACACGCAAAACTCACTTGCTGATGATGCTCTGTATCTACAAGCGACCATTGAATCAACGACCCTTAACAATCCAAACAGAGCACGCATGCTTTGTGATGAAATTTTACGCCGTTATCCGAATGGTGATCACATCAAAAAGAGCCGTAAGCTGCTTCAAACATTGCCTACGGGCTCAACAGTAGCCCCAAAGGCTCAAGCCGTTGTGGTACCGAGAACAGACATTGCACAAATTAATGCGATTCGCCACTGGACGGATGCAAATCATACTCGAATTGTTATTGAGCTGAATCAGTCGATTCAATTTAAAGTCAACACTCTGCCAGCAAGTCAAAAAGATAACAGCTCCGCCCGTCTTTACCTTGATTTGTTTGCGACAACAACAGCACGTTCTCTCGCAAACGTCATTAATGTAAATCAAGGCGTTATAAAAAAAATCCGCGTGGGAGTGAATAAAAAAAATACTCGTATTGTCTGCGACTTAACAGAATTAACACGTTATTCGATTCTCGAATTACAAAATCCTCCACGAGTTGTCATTGATATTGCGCGGCATAAGGGGGCTGTTTTAACTGCAAACCAACCACAGATCGAAACAACGCCACAGATTGGCCAACAAGATATTGCAACCGTCTTAGCTCAAGTCCCTGCATCACAACCGATGCGAATCCATCTTCCAGATGTTGCGACTAAATCGAAAGGAAAATTACGTATTGTTGTTGATGCCGGTCATGGGGGGAAGGACCCTGGTGCAATTGGGCCGAATAAGCTTTATGAAAAAGATGTCGTCCTTAAATTAGCAAAAAAACTAGCCACAACCCTCAGGAGTCGTTTGAAGTGTGAAGTTCTCATGACCCGTGACCGCGATGTTTACATCCCTTTACGTCAACGTACCGCTTATGCAAATGAAGTTGAAGCTGATCTTTTCATCTCAATTCATGCCAATGCGAGTACTAATAAAAAAATATTCGGTATTGAATGTTTTTATCTCAATTTTTCAAAAAATGATAAAGCGGTGGCTGTCGCAGCGCGTGAAAATGGTATGACCATCAAAGAGATGGGCGATCTTGAGTTGATTTTATTTGATATGATGGCAAATGCAAAAATCAATGAGTCTAGTCGGTTAGCAACAGAGATCCAAACGTCATTAGTTTCTACATTGAGTCGAAGTTATTCTAATGTGAAAGATATGGGAGTTCGTCAAGGACCGTTTCATGTACTGCTTGGTGCGACAATGCCTTCAGTTCTTGTTGAAGTTGCTTTTATTAGCAACAAAATGGAGGCGAAGCGCCTTAATAGTAGTGTTTATCGTGAACGTGCTGCTCAAGGGATTGTTTCTGGCGTTGAGAAATACTTGCGGTCACAAAACTTATTAGATCAGTAGGAGGTTGCATACTGTGCTTTCAATTGAAAATGATGCCCTAAAAGCAATGATATCTCAGGCAACTGTGCAACATGACTTTGATCACAACAGAAGCGATTTTTTAGACTGCGCGAGTACGTTTTTACTGAACCACCAAAACGTGATAAAAAAACGCCATCAAGATGGTGCTACGGGTACTGAAACGGTTGGTAGTTTAACCATGCTAACTGACGTACTTATTACAATGCTATACGAATTTTCTATGGTTGATCTAGTTGATGCAGAGCCGTGCGTACTGATTGCCATCGGTGGCTACGGTCGAGCAGAGATGAATCCACGATCTGACATTGACTTGATGTTTTATCTTAACGATCCCACTAGTCCGTTTATCCTGAAACTCTCAGAACGGATTCTTTATCTACTCTGGGATTTAGGGTTAGATGTCGGACACAGTGTTCGTAACGAAGCCTCATGTTTTGACATTGCTGCGAATGATTTAAGTGCCTGCACCTCGTTGCTTGATTCGCGCTATGTCTGTGGTGATCAGTCTTTGTACAATGACTATAGTCGTCGTATTGTGCCAATGATCGTTAAAAATAATAGTCGTAACTTTCTTCGTGACAAGATGGAAGAGCATAATAATCGAATTAAAAAATATGGTTCATCTGTCTATATTCTCGAGCCTAATATAAAAGAGGGTGAGGGGGGCTTACGTGACCTTCATACCACTCTTTGGATTGCAAAAGTTAAATACAAAGTCGATTCATTACGCGGGTTGGTTATTAAGGGTATAATCACTGAGATGGAGGAGAAGGAGTTTCGTTCTTCTCTCGATTATTTATGGCGTATTCGTAACGAACTTCACTATTTGTCGACACGTAAAAATGAACAGTTACATTTTGAACAACAAGAAAAAATTGCTCTATTTCTCGGTTATAAAGACACCAAAAAATCACTTGCTGTCGAACAGTTCATGAAGGACTATTATGAAGCTGCAACACATGTTGAACACCTCACTTCAACGTTAATCTCAAGATCGATTAATCGTGATAATAATGATAACGGATTTGTTGGCTATTTACGCCGTCGCAATATTGCAGATGGATTTTTTGCTCTGCGAGGCGAATTGCATTTGATCGATGACAACCTATTTGCTGAATCACCTGAAATGATGATGAAAGCATTTCAGCTTGTTCAACAACAGCGTATAGGGTTGAGTATTAAAATCAAAACAGAGATTCGGAACAATTTACATCGAATCAATGATCGTTTTCGTCGTTCTCGTTTTGTTAATGATACGTTTCTTGAGATTCTTCGTTACAAGAAAGGTGTTTATTCCACCTTATCTTCGATGCATCATCTACTTTTCTTGAACCATTATTTGCCTGAATTTAAACGTATTTATTGCCAAGTTCAGCATGATGCTTATCATATTTACACGGTTGATACGCATACACTCTTTGCTGTTAAGGAGATTGATCTTTTGTGGCAGGGGGAATATTCAGAGAAAAAAGCTCTCTTAACGGGTTTGTCAAATGAGGTTGTTAAGCCTGAGCTGCTTATCTTGGCTGTGTTGCTGCACGATATTGGCAAAGGTGAGGGCCATAATCACTGTGAAAAAGGTGCCGCGATGATACCAACAATTTCTCGTCGCATGGGACTAGGTAAAGAGGATAGTGCACGTCTCGAATTTCTTGTATTACATCATTTGCAGATGGCGCATACCTCTCAACGTCGAGATCTCAATGACCCTCATCTTATCTCCCATTTTTCTAAAAATATGGTGAGCAGTGAAAACCTCAAAATGCTTTACTTGCTGACCTTTAGTGATATTAAAGCAGTTGGGCCCGATGTCTGGTCTGAATGGAAGGGGTTCTTACTTCAAGATTTGTATGAAAAAAGCTACACCATCCTTGAAAAAGGTAATTTCGACGCGGAGAAATCATCCGACAAAATCCGTCGTCGTAAGCGTGAGGTTTCAGAACTTCTCTGTGAGGATTATACCGCAAAAGAGATTCGTGAATGTCTACGAAATTTTTCAACTCGCTACCTAATGTCATACCGTTCGTCTGAGATTGCTGAGCATATGAAGGTGATTTTAGATCGCAAAGCATCACCGCTCGCGATGCGTGTTAACCATAATCATGAACAGTGCTTTACTGAAGTGATTCTGTCTACCGTTGATATCCCAGGTCTGTTCACGAAGATTGCTGGAGTGATGGCCGCCAGCAAGGTCAATATTCTTGGCGCTCAAATTTTCACGCAAAAAAATGGCATTGCTGTGGATGTGTTACAGGTTGGTGTTGATGGCAATATTTATGACGATGCGCGTAAATGGAGAACGATTGAGAATAATCTCCATGCCGTACTTGAGGGGCGTGAGTTGGTCGAAAATCTCGTTTGTAAAAGTGAAAGCTCCCTACTTGATCTTTCGCACAATGTTCCGACCAGTGCGCCGAAGGTCGATATTGATAACGAGGTGTCTAAAGAATATACTGTCGTCGATATTACCACGAAAGATAAGGTTGGTTTGCTCTATCAAATGACCAACAGTTTTAAACATTTTGGACTCTATATTGGTGTTTCAAAAATCACAACTAAAGGTGATCGTGCAGGTGACACTTTTTATGTCCAAGATATTTTTGGGCACAAATTGGTTGACCAAGATAAGTGTGAAGAGCTAAAACGCATCTTATTGGAAGAACTCAGTGAGTAGTCAGCTGGAACAAACATGCGATCTGTTTTTTAGCTATCTGACAATAGAGCGTGGTTTTACGGAAAACACTCTTGAGTCTTATGCTCGAGATCTTGGCCAGTATCTCGACTTTTTAAGCCAACGATCAATTACGACCTTTGAACAGATTACCCAGCATCACGTAATTTCTTTTTTCAGTAACTTGAAAGAACAGGGGCTGGGGGTTAGAAGCCGGGCACGTGTTTTATCATCCTTGCGCGGATTGCATAAGTTTTCGATCAACGAGGGGATCGTTGAATATAACCCTCTAGCACACATCGAAACACCTCGAATTTTAAAAACACTTCCAGATACATTAAGTGTTGATGAGGTTGATACACTCTTAAATATAATAGATGATGGACAACCCTTAACTAGACGTGATAAAGCCATGCTAGAATTGCTTTATGCTACAGGATTACGAGTCTCAGAGTTGATTAGTTTGCGCCATGCTGACCTCCATTTATCTAGCGGCTACTTACGTACGTTTGGTAAAGGGAGCAAACAACGGCTTGTTCCTATGGGCGCAGTTGCAATTGACCATCTTATGAATTATATGGAACACGTACGACCTGTTTTTGCTCAGCATAAACAAGGAGAAAATAAAGATAGTGGATATCTCTTTTTGAACCGTTCGGGCAATGGCTTGACACGTCAAGGGTTCTGGAAGATGATTAAACGTCGTGCGCTTCAAGCGGGAATAACAAAAAATGTAACCCCGCATACGTTGCGCCACTCTTTTGCGACTCATCTACTCGAAAATGGTGCTGATTTACGTGTTGTGCAAACTCTGTTAGGCCATGTAGATATTAGCACCACACAAATTTATACCCACGTATCACGTGAACATATTAAGAAAATTCACAAACAATTTCATCCTCGTCATTAACCTTACGGTTTGACGTTCTTTCCAATGAGGCATTTATGAAGTACTTGGTTTTACTTGGTGACGGAATGGCTGATGAACCACATGAAGAGCTTGATGGTAAAACGCCATTGCAACACGCTAAAACACCGAATATGGATCGACTCGCAGCTCATGGCGAACTGGGCTTAGTCGAAACCGTTCCAGAGGGTTTTCATCCGGGTAGTGATGTTGCAAACTTAACGGTATTTGGTTATGACACCTCTCGCTGTTACACTGGCCGTTCTCCACTAGAGGCTGCCAGCATGGGCGTTGAGCTTGGGCCTAACGACGTCGCTTTTCGTTTAAATCTTGTCGATATTGTTTACCATTATGGCAAGTTATATATGTCAGACTTCTCAGCTGGGCACATAAGTACTGAAGAGGGAACACGAATTATTGAAACTCTTCAAAGTGAACTCGGTGACGAAAACTTTGAGTTTCATGCAGGTGTTTCTTATCGCCATCTTCTTGTTTGGCGAAATGGTAAAGACACCATGTCTTTTACACCACCTCACGATATCATCGATCAAAGCATTGAAGAATACTTGCCACAGGGTGAGGGGGCTGATGAGCTTGCAGATTTAATCAATTCAGCACAAATGCTTCTTAGTAATCACCCTGTCAATATTCACCGTCGCGCAGAGGGTAAAGCAGTAGCAAACTCTATTTGGTTATGGGGGCATGGCCGTGCACCGCAAATGGAAACCTACAAAGAAAAGTATGGTTTAAGCGGTGCTGTTATCTCAGCGGTTGATTTAATTAAGGGGATCGGCATTTATGCTGGCCTTGATATTATTGATGTCCCTGGGGCAACAGGTTATCTCGACACCAACTATGTTGGCAAGGCCGATGCTGCCATTGAAACACTTAAAGAACACGACTTTGTTTATGTTCATGTAGAGGCACCTGATGAAGCGGGCCATCTAGGTGATTTAAAAGAGAAGATTACCGCCATTGAACGCTTTGATGCTGAAGTGGTGGGAACAGTTCTAGAAAAAATCGATCAACTTGGCGATTGGAGAATGTTAGTACTGCCAGACCATCCCACACCTGTTGCTTTACGTACGCACACCAAAGATCCTGTGCCCTATATTTTATGTACAGCATCAGATTTTGCAACAACTCCTGCCAACTCTGGAGTTGGCTACTCTGAACTTGATGCAAAAAGTAGCCACATAAAATGTGATTTAGGCCATACCCTTTTGTCGCAGTTACTCGAAAACAACAGCTAGGTCATTCATGGCAAGAACAGATATATATCAACGGATTCTACGTAATAAAATGGCTCTTGGTGGTGGCATAATGGTGAGTTTGATGTTCATCTTAGCGATCATGGCTCCCTATATTGCACCCGATCCTGGGTTTGTTGATATCTCGCACCAACTGCAACCACCCAGTGCGAACGCATGGTTTGGTACTGATGATCTTGGTCGTGATGTTTTTGCCCGCATTGCTTTTGGTGCAAGAATCTCCTTGTTGGTTGGTTTTGTCGCTGTAGGTATTGCTACGGCTGTTGGTATTGTATTTGGTGCCATTGCTGGATATTACGGTGGCTGGGTTGATATCATCATTATGCGTTTTGTTGATATTATGCTTTGCTTCCCGTCGTTCTTTTTAATTTTAGCAGTTATCGCTTTCTTAGAACCATCCATTTGGAATATCATGATCATCATAGGTTTAACGGGTTGGATGGGAGTTGCCCGCCTCGTTCGGGCTGAATTTTTATCCCTCAGAGAGAGAGAATTTGTCCTAGCAATTCGCTCTTTGGGGGCTAGCGACGCACGAATTATTTTACGCCATATCCTGCCAAATGCTCTTTCTCCTGTCCTTGTTTCTGCTGCACTGGGTATTGCTGGTGCTATTTTAACTGAAAGTGCGTTGTCTTTTTTAGGGATAGGTGTACAGCCACCAACCCCATCGTGGGGTAATATGCTTATAGCTGGCAAGCAAACACTGGGAACCGCTTGGTGGCTTTCAGTATTTCCTGGTTTGGCCATCTTGGTTACGGTTCTTGGCTACAACCTGCTTGGTGAGGGAGTACGTGATGCCCTTGACCCACGAATTAACAAGTGAAAGAGATCTCAATAATGCAACTCGGACGTAATGACTTATGTAGCTGCGGTAGTGGAAAAAAATACAAGAAATGTTGCTTAAACAGCTCTGTACTGCCTGCTGCCCTAAACTTATCACCAGCCAAACTAGTTGAAGCACGAGTGACTGCATTTAGAAACAACAATTTTGGTTTTATTTTTGATACGTTTCATCCCGATTCGAACTTCAGAATTCAGTTTCCTGATCGTAATCAATACATTGCTTACGGATTGTCAACGCTTGATAGCGATTACAAAATTGAAACCTGTAAAATTATTGAAGAGCGAATTGATAGCACTAAAGCTCACGTTTTATTTTATTTAAAGGTCTCCTATCAAGGCAATGAGGACGAGTACTTCGAACTATCAGAATTTCACACAGTAGAGCAGAACTGGCGCTATGTACAGAGTCACAAGTTGTCGTGCTCCGAATTTGGCGATACGCACGATAAGATCACTATGGAACATGTTGAGCAGGGTGGAATCTGCTTTTAAAGTGAGAGAGTTATGCCTGAGTTGCCAGAAGTTGAAACCGTACGCAACGGTTTAAAAGATATCCTGATTGGACAAACACTTCAAACGGTCCATATCTATCAAGAAAAATTGCGTTACTGTGTTCCTCAACAATTGAAACAGTTGTTGCCATGCAATAAAGTTCTTGGCTTTGATCGAAGGGCAAAATATTTGTTACTGAGAGTCGCAGAGGGATCTGTGCTCATCCATCTGGGTATGTCTGGAAGTCTCCGCTGGCTTGAAACGTTTGAACCGGCAAAAAAACATGATCATGTCGACTTTGTATTTGAAGATGGAGGCTGCCTTCGTTTCCATGACCCACGACGATTTGGTCTTATCTTATGGCATCCCGGAAATGATTCAACCACACATCGCCTACTTAAGTCCCTAGGGCCAGAGCCATTGACTGCGGAGTTTAACGCAACGTATCTATATGAGATGAGTCGTAATAAGCGTCGTGCGATTAAGACCTTTTTGATGGATAACCATATTGTTGTTGGTGTCGGCAATATTTATGCGAATGAAGCGTTGTTCCAAGCAGGCATCGCCCCACAACATCACGCTGGAACGTTAACGATAGCGGACTATAATCGTCTGGTGAAAATCATTAAACAGGTCCTAGCTAAAGCAATTGAGGCAGGTGGTACAACATTACAAGACTTTGTTAATGGTCACGGTTCACCAGGCTACTTCCAACAACAATTGTTTGTCTATGGCCGAGAAGGGCAAGCCTGTTTTAAATGTAAAACCCCCATCCTGAATAAGAAAATCGGTCAACGTTCATCATTTTATTGTCCAGTATGTCAACCTGAAAGATCTTAAATCTTTAGGTTCCATCGACAGGCCTTAATGGATAAATACTGGTCTCTAACATTAAATTACCACTCCCATCTACTGTTCTTGAATACGTATATTCATCCATCTTCCCATTTTGATTAACATCCATATTTGATTTAATCGTCACAACATAATTTTTAGTTAAGGCATCTTTATCCCCGGTTGCTGCAATAGTCCATAGTTGGTTCATCGATATCGGAATATCCATGTCAAGACCTGTAACTGTGATTTTAGTGGTATCAGAGATGGCAGAACCGAGAGGGAAATAGTGACCATAATCTGTCCAATACACCTCTTGAGCGAGGCGTATCTGTCGCAGTGTGCTTACGATTGTTACTTTTTTGGCCTTATCTCTGTAACCACGATAATTTGGGATGGCAATTGAGGCAAGAATACCAATTATTGTGATGACAGTTAATAGTTCGACTAACGAGTATCCTGAATTATCATTCTTCATCATTTTCTCCTGTTTGTGAAACTGATGAAGGGGGGATGATTTCTAATTCGTAAAGTTCATCATTCAATTTTATATATTTGAAGGAATGAAAAGTTTCATCCAGCCCAATAGGTACATATCCAGGAGCTAATTTATCTAACGCTATCGGTAACTGCTCGTTCTCTGACATATATTTATAGATACCGATGGTAATTAAAGATTTGGCTGCGTAAAGATCTTTTGTGTAATCGACAGTAACACTATGAACTGGTTCAGGTTGGTTGAGCTTCATAACAAATTGAGACAAAATCAATACAATCACTGAAACAACTAAAACAATAACACCTTGCTTCTTTTTTTTGAGAATCAGCTTTTGCCTTTCAATCTCGTACTCTTCTTCGCGTTTCTTCTTTTTGGCTTCCTCAACGACATTGACTTCCTTCTTCGTTTCATTGATGACGCACTCACCGCATAAAAATTGACCATCTTCCTCTATGGCACACTGCTCTAAGATGGAGGTACCACAAATATGGCAGTCGATATATTTAGCGTTTTCTTGCTTCATGAAAACCTCGTATAAATATTAATGATTAAAGTATCAATATAATAGCTTCTCATATTCGTCAACATTTTACTTTTACTGACACTTTCTCTTGACTTAAAGTGATCTGATTCGTTATTGTAGCTAAAATTTATTCCCCTTTTAAGCAGATCCGAGAGGTTTGCAAAGGTGAGCGTTGTGATTGTAAATAAGTGTAGCACCCAAAACATCTATATAAATACCTTTTCGCCTATTATCTATTAGTGGGTGGGAAGGTATTTTTTTTGTTTAAAACGGTTCAATCCGATAAGGAGTTTTTGATGAGCAGCCATGAGACCGTTCTTCTCGATTCAAATGCAATAATGCGAGCGATGACGCGTATTGCCCATGAAATACTCGAAAAAAACGATGGTTGTAAAAACATCGTCCTAATTGGAATCCGTTCGGGTGGCGACCATTTAGCGCAAATGTTACGCCAACGAATTTTTGACATTGAGGGCATCGAGATAAAACAGGGTGCTGTCGATGTGACAATGTATCGAGATGACATCTCCAATGGTGTTGTTCGGCCTATCGGGAAAACTGACATTCCGTTTGCCTTAGACAATTGTCATGTCGTACTTGTCGATGAAGTTATTTATACGGGGAGAACAATTCGTGCTGCAATGGATGCCTTAACCGATATCGGTCGCCCGAGCAGTATCCAGTTGGCAGTGCTGATTGATCGAGGGCACCGCGAGTTACCCATTAGACCCGATTTTGTTGGTCGTAATGTTCCTTCTTCTCGTGAAGAACAAATTGAGGTTATTTTTGATGACACGCTTTTCCCAATCAAGGCACGTTTAATTAAACCATAAAGTTTAGTTTTTAGATACGCTCGACACATGCAATACGGTGATTAATGAGGGGAGACAAAATGACATTTGCACACAAGCACATCATCGGTACTCAGCAGCTTTCTAAGGAGGATATTGAACTCATCCTTGAAACGGCAGAAAGTTTCAAAGAGATCAATCAGCGCGAGATAAAAAAAGTACCAACGCTGCGAGGGAAAACCATCATCAATCTTTTTTATGAGAACAGCACGAGGACTCGCACATCCTTTGAGTTAGCAGGCAAGCGAATGTCTGCGGATACGATAAATATTTCGGCGTCAGGTTCTTCGGTCACAAAAGGGGAGACCCTTGAAGATACAGCAAAAAACATTGAAGCGATGGATGCCGATGTGATCGTAATGCGCCACTCATGTTCTGGTGCCCCCGACTATTTAGCACAACGCTTAACAACCTGCTCTGTAATCAATGCTGGCGATGGTTTTCACGAGCACCCAAGTCAAGCCCTTCTTGACCTTATGACGATCAAAGAGCACAAAGGTTCAATTGCTGGTTTAACAGTTGCAATTATTGGTGATATTGCACGTAGCCGTGTCGCTCGTTCTAACCTTTATGCTCTTAAAACAATGGGAGCCACAGTTCGTTTGGCGGGCCCACCAACGATGCTCCCACCTGGTCTTAAAGAGATGGGCGCAGAGGTTTATACTGATATTAATGAAGCGATCAAGGATGCTGATGTCATCATAATGTTGCGCATTCAAATGGAGCGTGAAGGGGGCAATACTCTAATGCCAACCCTACGTGAATATGCGCAATTCTTTGCTCTTAACACTGAGAATGTCAAGCTAGCGAAACCCGATGCGATCGTCATGCACCCTGGCCCTCTTAATCGAGGTGTTGAAATTTCATCCTATGTTGCCGATGGTGAGCAAAACGTCATCCTTGAACAGGTTGAAAATGGTGTCGCCGTTCGCATGGCTCTTTTATACTTGTTGGCTGGCGGCACAGAAGAGGAATAACAGCTCCGTAACGGGTCGGTTATCGCTAAGTGTTCATCACATGTAAAGAGGTTTGACATGAAAATATTAATCAAAAATGGTCGCGTTATTGATCCCTCACAAGAGATCGATGCTAACTTAGACATCTTGATCGAAGATGGTTGCATTACCCAGCTCGACAACGATATTGATCCACTTGGTATGGATGAAGTTATTGACGCTAACGGTCTTCTGGTTACCCCTGGATTAATTGATATCCATGTACATTTGCGTGATCCAGGTTATGAATACAAAGAAGATATTGTTACTGGTACACGTTCGGCAGCTGCGGGTGGTTTCACATCATTGGCCTGCATGCCTAACACTAACCCTGTCAATGATAATAAAGCCCTCACAGCTTATATGATCAATAAGGGACGTATTGAGGGCAGTGCCAATGTTTACCCTATTTGCACCATCACTAAGTCGCAAAAAGGGAAATCTCTCGTTGAAATGGGTGACTTAAAACAGGCGGGCTGTGTTGGCTTCTCTGATGATGGCCTTAACGTTGACTGCGGTGAAGTTGTACGCCGGGCGATGGAATATGCTTCCGGCTTTGATATGCCGATTATTGCTCATGCTGAAGATGATGCCATTAAAGCAGGCGGTGTTATGAATGAAGGGCGTGTATCGACTGAGCTTGGTCTTACCGGCAACACATGGGTTGCTGAAGCTGCAACCATATCACGTGATCTACTTTTGGCTGAATTAACAGGTGCGAGACTGCATGTTTGTCATATATCAACTCGTCGTGCCGTAGAGCTGATTCGTGAGGCAAAGAAAAAAGGGGTTCGAGTCACTTGCGAGGTGACACCACATCACTTTACCCTCACGGAGGAAGCCGTCAGGGGGTACGATGTAAATGCTAAAATGGGCCCTCCATTACGTACAGATGATGATGTCGCCGCTATGAAAGAAGGCCTAGCTGACGGAACCATTGATGCCATCGCAACAGATCATGCACCGCACCACATTGATGATAAAAATGTTGAATTCAATGTGGCTGCAAATGGTCTCGTTGGCATGGAAACAGCGCTACCCCTGACACTTCGTCTTGTTGAAGAGAAAATTTTGACATTAAATCAGGCAATTCACTGCTTAACCGCAAAGCCAGCTCAAGCACTTAATATCCCAAGAGGGACCTTAAATATTGGTTCACCAGCAGATATTGCCATCATTGACCCTGAGTTGAAGTGGACTGTTGATACGACTAAAATGTATTCTAAGGCTCACAATACTCCATTTCAAGGTTGTGAAATGACTGGGGCAGCAATGCTTACACTGCGCGATGGAAAAACAACGTTCGAACGTAAGTAACATATAAAACAACTGACAAAAGCACAGCAACAATCAACTCGAATAAGGAGCACACCAGAGCATGAAAGCAATTCTGGCTCTAGCAGATGGCAGAGTTTTTCACGGACAACATATCGGAGCTAAAGGGGAAACCTTTGGTGAGGTCGTTTTCAACACAAGTCTAAGCGGTTATCAGGAAATACTCACTGACCCGTCCTACTGCGGTGAAATTGTTACCATGACCTATCCATTAATTGGAAACTGTGGCATCAATTCTGAAGATGTTGAATCATCTCGTCCCCACCTTTCCGGATTAGTGGTTAAAGAGTGTAGTGAATACCCAAGTAATTGGCGCTCTGAAATGACTCTCGATGAGTACTTAAAGGTTAACAATATTGTTGGCATTCAGGGAATCGACACTCGAGCGCTTGTTAAACATATCCGTGATCATGGTGCTCAAACAGGAGTGATTTCATCTACTGAACTTAATGTTGATAGTTTAGTGAAAAAAGCACAGCAAGCGCCATCAATTGTTGGTCGAGATCTCGTTAAAGAGGTGACGACAAAAGAGGCTTATCGCTGGAAAGAATCACTCTGGGATTTGAATGACGGTTATCAGATTAATCCTGAAACGTCACGCTACAAGGTTGTCGCGTATGACTTTGGGATTAAGCGCAATATCCTGCGTAATCTCGTTGCCGCTAACTGTGAAGTGACTGTTGTTCCAGCAACAACACCTGCTTCTGAAGTTCTAAAAATGAATCCCGATGGTGTCTTTTTAAGTAATGGCCCTGGTGATCCTGAGCCGATTGATTATGCTCAAGAAAATATTCGTCAACTTCTTGGTAAGGTTCCCCTTTTTGGTATCTGCTTAGGTCATCAACTTCTATCTATTGCCTTGGGTGGTAAGACCTATAAATTGAAATTTGGTCACCGCGGCGGAAACCAACCTGTGCAACAACAAGCAAACAAGAAGGTTGAAATTACATCACAAAATCATGGTTTTGCTGTTGATGCAAGTACCCTTGGTAGTGATGTCTCAGTTACCCACATCAACTTAAATGATGACACTGTCGAAGGGATTAGCCACACAGATTCGGCAGCATTCTCAGTACAGTATCACCCGGAAGCATCACCAGGACCACACGATGCGCACTATCTGTTTGATTGCTTTATTGAGATGATGGACAACTTCAAGAAAAACGTGAACTAAGGAAACCTAAATGCCTAAACGTACTGACATAAATAAAATATTAATTATCGGTGCCGGTCCAATTGTCATTGGTCAAGCGTGTGAATTTGACTACTCAGGAACTCAAGCCTGTAAAGCGTTAAAAGACGAAGGATATGAGGTTGTACTCCTTAACTCAAATCCTGCGACCATTATGACGGACCCTGATTTTGCCGACAGAACCTATATCGAACCAGTCACTCCAGCAGTTTTAACTAAGATCATTGAGAAAGAGCGCCCCGACGCAGTATTGCCAACCTTAGGTGGTCAAACGGCTTTGAATACTGCCGTTGCGGTAGCAAAAGACGGCACGCTTGAAAAATTCGGAGTGGAACTCATTGGCGCTAAGCTTCCCGCCATTGAGAAAGCGGAAGACCGCACACTCTTTAAGCAAGCTATGGATAATATTGGCGTTGAGGTTCCACGCTCAGGTCTTGCTCATAATTATGAAGAAGCGATGACCGTTGTTGAAACCATTGGTTTCCCAGCGATTATTCGTCCATCGTTTACCCTTGGCGGTACAGGTGGCGGTATCGCTTACAATCGTGAAGAATACGAAAAAATGGCGATGGCGGGAATTGACGCCTCTCCAACAGATGAAATTCTCATTGAAGAGTCCATCATTGGCTGGAAAGAGTACGAGCTTGAAGTGATGCGCGACCTTGCTGACAATGTTGTTATCATTTGCTCCATCGAAAACTTCGATGCAATGGGTGTCCATACTGGCGACTCCATCACTGTGGCTCCAGCTCAAACTCTTACTGACAAAGAGTATCAGATTTTACGCGATGTCTCCCTCAAAATTATCCGTGAAATAGGTGTTGAAACGGGGGGGTCCAATATCCAATTTGGTATCAACCCAAAGGATGGTCGCTTAGTTGTTATTGAGATGAACCCTCGTGTTTCTCGATCTTCGGCATTAGCATCCAAGGCAACCGGTTTCCCAATCGCTAAAATTGCGGCGAAACTATCTATAGGTTATACGCTCGATGAAATTAAAAACGACATCACGCGTGAGACCTATGCGGCGTTTGAGCCATCCATTGATTATGTTGTTACCAAGATCCCTCGATTTACTTTTGAGAAATTCCCGAGTACAGATCCAACATTGACAACTCAAATGAAGTCTGTTGGTGAAGCGATGGCGATTGGCCGCACTTTCAAAGAAAGCTTCCAAAAAGCTCTACGCTCTATGGAGATCGATTCCGATGGTTTTGAGAGTCGTATCTTTGCCGATCCAAGTGAATACAAACGTGAAGTCACTGAGATTGAATCTGAAGAGATTCGTGAGAAACTTCGTGTACCGAACTCTGATCGGGTGTGGTATCTCGGTGATGCAATTCGTATGGGGATGCCCATCGAAGAGATCTACAGAATTAGTGGGTTTGATCCTTGGTTTGTTTTCAATATTCAACAAATCATTAACAAAGAGCTTGAACTCTATGCAGCAAAAGAGGCCATCCTGTCTGCTTCTGAAGCAGGCATTGATCTATTGCTAGAAGCAAAAAAGATGGGCTTTTCTGATCGCCGCTTAGCTGTCTTGTTGGTCAGTAGTGCTGATACCGTTCGCTCTTTACGTCACGCTAATAATGTTCGCCCTGTTTATAAGCGTGTTGATACATGTGCCGCAGAGTTTGAGGCCTTTACTCCTTACATGTATTCCACTTATGAGGAGGAGTGCGAAGCACAACCGTCTGACAAGAAAAAGATCATGATTCTTGGCGGCGGTCCTAACCGAATCGGCCAAGGGATCGAGTTTGACTACTGTTGTGTTCACGGTGCTTTTGCCCTTAGCGAAGACGGCTATGAAACCATCATGGTTAACTGTAACCCTGAAACGGTTTCAACTGATTACGACACATCCGACCGACTCTATTTTGAGCCTCTGACCCTTGAAGATGTGTTGGAGATTGTTGCCGTTGAAAAACCTACTGGAGTTATTGTCCAATTTGGTGGACAAACACCACTTAAGCTAGCAGTTGCTCTTGAAAATGCTGGTGTGCCGATCATTGGTACCAGCCCTGACGCAATTGATCGCGCTGAAGACCGTGAGCGTTTTCAGGCATTGCTAAATAAGTTAGACCTTAAGCAGCCAGAAAACGGCCTAGCAAGGTCTTTTGAGGAATCTGAAATGATTGCTGAGAAGATCGGCTATCCAGTAGTTGTTCGCCCTTCCTATGTATTGGGTGGCCGAGCTATGGAGATCGTTTACGGTATTGAGCAATTACGCAACTACATGAAATTTGCTGTTCAGGCTTCCCCTGAACACCCAATTTTAATCGACAAATTTCTCGATAATGCCATTGAAATTGATGTTGATGCCCTATGTGATGGCACTGACGTCGTTATTGGCGGCATTATGCAACACATTGAAGAAGCGGGTATCCACTCAGGTGATTCAGCATGCTCCCTCCCTCCATACTCACTATCAGATGAGCTGGTGGAAGAGGTGAGACGCCAAACTCGTGCCTTAGCTCTTGAGTTGGGTGTTATTGGTTTAATGAATATTCAATTTGCAGTCAAAGAGGGCGTTGTTTATCTCATCGAGGTAAACCCCCGTGCCAGTCGGACCTCACCGTTTGTTTCGAAAGCAACAGGTCGCCCTTTGGCTAAAATTGCCGCGCGATTGATGGGTGGAAAAACCCTTAAAGAGATTGGTATTGAAGGCGATATCGTACCGAGCCATGTTGCTGTCAAAGAATCGGTATTCCCTTTTGCGAAATTCCCAGGTGTTGATACGTTGCTGGGTCCTGAGATGAAGTCCACGGGCGAAGTTATGGGACTTGATATGGATTTCGGCAAAGCCTTTGCAAAAGCTCAACTCGGTGCTGGTGTCGTATTGCCACTATCAGGCAAAGTGTTTGTCAGTGTTAAAGAGAGCGATAAGCCACGCGCCGTAGATATTGCTAAAAAGTTAGTTGATGCTGGTTTTGAAATTATTGCGACCAGTGGTACAGCGGCAATTCTTGAGAAAAATGGTATTACTGTTGAGCATGTCAACAAAGTGAAAGAGGGACGTCCTCACTGTGTTGATGCCATTAAAAATGGCGATATAGCCATGGTGTTTAATACAACTTTTGGCCCCTTATCCATCGCCGACTCATTCTCAATTCGTCGCTCTGCGCTAATGCAAAGTGTTGCTTATTTCACCACAGTAACAGGAATGGATGCCGCTATTGATGGCATCATGGCCATGCAACGAGAAAATCTTGACCCCGTCGCTCTACAAGAGTATAATTTCTAAACTCTAAACTGATAAGCTTAATTTAATAAAAACTTTAACAGTTGCGGGTAGTGTTTACTGCCCGCGACTTTTCTTTTTTGTAAAGGAAAAACAATGTCTCAATCTGTCCCTATGACACCCGAATGTTATCAACGCCTGCAAGAGGAATTGAAAACAAGAATTCGCGTGGATCGTCCTAAGGTTGTTCTAGATATTGCAGAAGCACGTTCTCACGGTGATCTATCTGAAAATGCAGAATATGATGCTGCGAAAGATCGGCAAGGGCACATCGAAGGAAGAATTCTTTATTTGAACGATAAATTGGCCCGTGCTGAAGTTATCGACCCTAAAACCATGGTGTCTGACAAGATTGTCTTTGGTGCAACCGTGACATTGTTCGATATTGATCAAGAAGATGAAGTGGTTTATCAAATTGTCGGTGAAGATGAAGCTGACATTAAACAGGGTAAGATTTCCGTTACTTCTCCTGTCGGTAAGGCACTCATCGGCCACACCTTTGATGATGAAGTGCGCATTACCGTACCTTCGGGAATCAAGATTTACGAAGTTTCAGACATTCAATATATTTAGGTTTTAGATTCATGATCGATAAAATGACTAAAATGACCGAGGTGCTTAAAATGCACCCGAAAGCGGTAGAGGTATTGGCAGAATTTGGTTTATGTTGCTCAACCTGCTCTGGTGCTCGCCACGAATCAGTTCAACAAGGGGCGATTAATCACGGTTTAGATGTCAATGTACTGCTTGCAAAGCTCAATGCCTTATTGCCAGACAGTGACGAATAGCCCCTAGTCAGCTTATCGAATGACCAATCCGAAACCACATAGTGTTAGCCTTAATGCCCCTTTAAGTCATCTTAAAGGGGTAGGGCCTAACCTTAGCAAAAAACTTCACCGCCTTAATTTACATACCATTGAAGATCTGTTGTACTTCCTGCCTCATCGCTATGAAGACCGCCGCACCATTAAAACAATTGCTCAATTACCTATTAACGAGACCTCTCTTTTTAAAGGTGTTATTCGTAGCGCAGATGAAGTCCAGATAGGACGAGGAAAAAAACGAGTTTTTGAAGTACTAGTTGAGGATGACAGCGGCCAAATTCTACTTAAATGGTTTCATTACCGCCTCGACTGGATGAAGCGTCGTTATCAACATGGCAGTCAAGTGTTCGTAGTTGGTGAGGTGAAATTTTTCTCTTCTCACCGTGAAGTGTTGCACCCTGAAGTTGAATTTTATACTGGCAACAACATACCTGTTGATCAATGTAGAATTTTGCCAGTCTACCCCTTGACTGAGGGGCTAAGTCAAAAGCAGATGCGTAAGTTTTGCCAACAAGCTGTTTCGCTTTATGCTCAACAGGTCAAAACAGATATCCCTATCAACTTAATTGAACGCAACCATCTCCTGTCTCTTGATGACGCGTTACTTCAAATTCATTGCCCTGACCAAGAAAGCAACTTTAACCTACTTCAGTCAGGGCAAAGCAGTGCTCGCAAAACTCTTGTGTACGATGAATTCTTTTATTTACAACTGGGGTTAGCGTTACGAAGCAAGGGGACACAGCTTCAACAAGGTACAGCCTTTACAGTTTCCCATCGTTATACAAAACCACTCGTTGCCAAGTTGCCATTTCGCCTTACGGATGCCCAACGTCGTGTCCTAGGAGAGATTAAACACGACATGATGGCTCCCCATCCTATGAATCGACTCATTCAAGGCGATGTTGGTAGCGGTAAAACGATTGTTGCTCTGTTATCGTGTCTAATTGCCATTGAAAACAAAACTCAAGCTGCTGTTGTTGCTCCAACTGAAATTCTCGCTGAACAACACTTCAACCAATTTAAACCGTGGATGGCAGAGCTTGGCCTTCGTGTTGAATTACTTACAGGCTCAACGGCAAAAGTGCAGAGAGTTAAGATTCTTGAAGAACTTGAAACGGGAGAAATACATCTCATCGTCGGCACCCATGCCGTGTTACAGCCAAATATCAACTTTCACCGTTTAGGCTTGGCGATTATCGATGAGCAGCACCGCTTTGGGGTACAGCAACGTAACGAACTGCGTAAGAAGGGTGATAATCCAGATGTGCTGGTGATGACAGCAACACCGATCCCACGCACCTTGTCAATGACACTGTATGGTGACCTATCTTTATCTATCATTGATCAATTGCCACCAGGTCGAACTCCGATCAAAACACGTGTAACCAGTGACAGCCGACGAAGCGCAATTATTGAGTTTGTAAAAAAACAACTTGATAAAGGGCAGCAGGCTTATTTTGTCTATCCTCTTGTCGAAGAGAGTGAAAAAATTGAACTGAAAGCTGCGGACGATGCTATTGAGTCACTTCAAAAAGAACTCGGCAGCCACTATCGTCTAGGGCTACTTCACGGTCGTTTGCAATCTCAAGACAAAGAGAAGACCATGCAGCAATTCAAACAACACAACATTGACTTACTCGTCGCAACAACAGTCATTGAGGTTGGCATAGATGTGCCCAATGCATCATTGATGGTTGTTGAACATGCCGAACGGTTCGGCTTAGCTCAACTCCATCAGTTAAGAGGGCGAGTAGGGCGAGGAAGTGCTCAAAGTTACTGTATTCTTATTCGTTCTGAGCGTTGTAGCGAGGAGGGGAGACAGCGGCTTAATGTTATGGAACAAAGTAGCGATGGTTTTTATATTGCTGAAGCCGACCTTCAGCAACGCGGACCTGGCGAATTTTTAGGGACAAAACAAGCAGGTTTGACAGATTTTCGCGTTGGTAACATACTTCGTGATGCCCAATTACTCGAATTAGCACGACAGGATGCCTTCGAACTGGTCAAACAGTCTGATTTTATGGACAATGCGACATATAATAATTTACGTAAAACATTAAATCAGCGCTGGGGTAAACGGCTTGAATTAGCACGTGTTGGCTAATCTAGAATAAACGAGGCAACTTTGAACATACATCGTTTTCAAGAAAATTTTTGTAATATCGCCCAATATGGTATCCAAAAAAATGGTGGGGTGACTCGCCTTGCATTCACTAAAGAGGATATGGATGCGCGAAATTACCTCATCGAGGCCATGCGCCGTGCACGACTACAGGTTCACATCGATCCGATTGGTAACATTCGCGGTCTGCGCCCTGGCCGCAACTCAAACCTGTCACCGGTAATGATCGGTTCACATCTTGATTCGGTTCCAAACGGTGGTCACTACGACGGTGTTGTGGGTGTTCTTGCTGCCCTTGAAGTGATTGAGAGCCTCAATGATTTAGATCTCGAAACACAACGAGCCATTGAAATTGTCAATTTTTCAGCAGAAGAATCGAGTCGCTTTGGTATGGCGACCATTGGCAGTAAGGCGATTACAGGAAAAGTTCAACTATCTGACATTGAAAGCTTAAGTGATAAGAACGGTGAAAGCTTAATCAATGTACTCAATAAGACAGGGCAAAACATAACTGAATTGCCAAATTCACTCATATCGTCAACGTCGTTACATGCTTATCTTGAAC
>Ga0193954_1000252_pt1 | contig 32666 bp, 35 predicted proteins | sample BB_5_MG_FD_140340 | JGI IMG/M metagenome (GOLD analysis project Ga0193954, IMG submission 140340) | Microbial mat bacterial communities from the Broadkill River, Lewes, Delaware, United States - BB_5_MG | ecosystem: Environmental > Aquatic > Freshwater > River > Microbial mats | place: USA...
GACATACTTTACCTGAATTTATTTCTTCAAGAGGTGGAGTTACATTAAGACCAGGTGATGGTGTTATTCACTCATGGTTAAATAGATTATGTTTACCAGATACAGTAGGTACTGGTGGAGATTCTCATACTAGATTCCCAATTGGTATTTCATTCCCAGCTGGTTCTGGTCTTATTGCATTTGCTGGTGTTACTGGTGCTATGCCTTTAACTATGCCTGAATCTGTACTTGTTAAATTTAAAGGTGAAATGCAACCAGGAATTACTTTAAGAGACTTAGTAAACGCAATCCCTTACCAAGCTATTCAAGATGGTTTATTAACTGTTGAGAAAAAAGGTAAAAAAAATGTATTCGCTGGAACAATTATTGAAATCGCTGGTTTACCTGACTTAAAAGTTGAGCAAGCATTCGAATTATCAGATTCTGCAGCAGAGAGATCAGCAGCAGCTTGTTCTGTTCAATTAGATAAAGAACCAATCATTGAGTACTTATCTTCAAACATCGCATTAATTGAAAAGATGATCGAAGAAGGTTACGAAGATGCTAGAACTCTTCAAAGAAGAGCTGATAAAATGAGAGAATGGATTGCAAACCCTGAATTATTAACTCCAGATGCAGATGCAGAATATGCAGCTACAATTGAAATTGATTTAAATACAATTACTGAGCCAATCTTAGCTTGTCCAAACGATCCCGATGATGTTGATACTTTAACTAATATTTTAGCTGACGATAAAAGAATCAAAAATATTGATGAAGTATTTGTAGGTTCTTGTATGACTAACATTGGATTATTTAGAGCACTTGGTGAAGTACTTAAAGGTGAGGGTGAAGTTCCAACTAAATTATGGGTTGCACCACCAACAAAAATGGATAAAGAGCAATTAACAGAAGAGGGTTACTACTCAATCTTTGCAGCTGCGGGTGCAAGACTTGAGATTCCTGGATGTTCTTTATGTATGGGTAACCAAGCATCAGTTTCTGAAGGAGCTGCTGTATTCTCTACATCTACTAGAAACTTTGATAATAGATTAGGAAAAGGTTCTCAAGTTTATCTTGGATCTGCTGAAGTTGCTGCAGTAACTGCACTTCTAGGGAGACTTCCAACTAAAGAAGAGTACATGGAAATTGTACCTAAGAAAATTACTGAGAAAAATAAAGACGGTGTTTATAAATACTTAAACTTCCACGAAGTTACTTCTGAGCAATTAACAAACTTAGTTCACTCTTAAGAACTATTTTAAAGATAAGTTAGATTCTCTAACTTATCTTTACTTCTTCTTTTTACTTAATTACACTAATATCACAATATTTATTTATATTAATTACATTTTATTTTAATCACTTTTTAGATACTATTTACGCTTTATTTCAAGGATTTATACATGAGTACAGCAAGATTTAGTCGCTTTGGATTTATTTTAGCAGCAGTGGGTTCTGCAGTGGGTTTAGGAAATATTTGGAAATTTCCTTATGTTACAGGTGAGTATGGTGGTGGAGCTTTTGTTCTTGTTTATTTATTAACTGCATTATTTATTGGGGTTTTTATTTTAATTGCGGAATTGCTAATTGGTAAATTAGGACAAAGTGATGCTGTTAGTATGTTTGAAAATCTAGCAGTTAAGAAAAAAAATATTTGGAAATATGCAGGATTTATTGCAATTGTTCCTTTGATAATTCTTTCTTATTATTCTGTTGTAATTGGATGGATTTTTCATTATATTGCAATTTCTTTTCAGTCTCTACCTTCGACTGTAGAAGAATCAAAAAATATATTTATGAGCTTGTTAACATCTGATTTACAAACACAATTAATGTATCACACTGTAGTTTTTGTATTGGTTACATCTATTATTTTAAAAGGTATAAAAGATGGAATTGAGAAAATTAATAAGATTTTAATGCCACTATTAGCATTAATCTTAACAATTTTATTTGTCTATTCTATATCTGTTGATAGCTTCTCAAAAGCAGCATCTTTTATGTTTAATGCAGATTTTACAAAGTTAAGCTCAGAAGCTGTTATTGTAGCAATAGGACAAGCTTTTTACACATTATCTTTAGGTATGGGTATTATAATAACATATGCAGCATCACTTCCTAAAAAAGTAAATATTGTAAAATCATCATTACTAATAGCAGTTATTGATACATTAGTTGCACTTGTAGCTGGACTTATTATCTTTACTTTATTATTTGATAAAGGTGCTGAATCTACAAAAGGTGCTGGTTTAGTATTTATCTCTCTTCCTTCAGTTTTTTATGAGTTTGGAAGTATTGGTAGTACTTTAGCAATTTTATTTTTTGTCGCTATTGCTTTTGCTGGTATTACATCAGCTATTTCAATGTTAGAACCAATGGTTTCTTATTTTGTAAATAGATTTAATTATTCAAGAGTTAAAGCTGCATTAATATGTAGTATTTTCTTTTATGTATTAGGAATTGCTGCATTATTATCAAATATTACAGATTATTCGCCTATGTTAATGGTAGGAGATAAAAATCTATTTGATTGGTTAGATTTTGTTTCTTCAACTATCTTAGTTCCTTTAGGTGGAATTTTAGTTGTTGTATTTGTTGGACACTTTATGGATAAAGAAAAAATAAATGCTGAATTAATACCTTTATTAGGAACAGCATTTACAAAAATTTGGTTCTTTATGGTTAGATATATTATACCAATGGCACTTATTATTGTAATTTTAAATGAAACAGGATTATTTAAATTCTAAATTAAAAGTAGGTACTTTCGTACCTACTGCACTATCACTTTTGACTTAACTTATCTTTTTTACTATGATTAATCTCTTCTTTCTGTTACTTTAGAATAACAGTAAAATTATATTTAAATACTTATTCCTACTAAATATATATTAAAACAACAATATTGAAACCTGTATTTATACCATCAGTATTATTTATAATATTGTTGGTCGTTTTTACAGCTATAAATCCAGAACTTGCAAATAATATCTTTTAATTGGTGAAAAAATGCATGGTGGAATTGGACATACTGTTGATACAATTGCTATACTAGGTACTGTTTTTGGTGTTGCTACTTCACTTGGGTTTAAACTATTTATTTGATATTCCAGTTAATATTACTACTCAAATAATATTAATCTCTGTTATTACTACTTTAGCTACTATTTTAGTTGTTTTAGGTTTAGATGGCGGAATAAAAAGATTATATGAATGCTGGTCATCATGGAAAAATCAGTGGTTCTTGGAAAGTAAGACTAAATAGAATTATTGAATTTCCAAATAAAGATGAAGTACAATGAATTATGATACTTCAAGTTATGATCATGATGCAATAGTAATTGATATTATAGATCAGTTTGAAAACATAGGCATTTTTTACATAATACATCGATATTAAATCCAGTAGTGCCAATAGATTAATTACTATTTTTTACACTATAATATCAATCTTAAAATAGTTTAAATAGAACTTTTAGCTAAAAAGGATTGATAGAGTGTATAAAGCAATACATTTAATTACAAATGAGAATAACGAAGAAACTCTTGATAAAATTATAGATTATATAAAAGAAAGATATAGTCTAGAAACTAAAATATCTTCAAATATATTTCAAATAAATGAAAACAATGATGAAATCTTATATCTTTTATTATTAGATGATAAAAATACAAAAGAGTTTTTTAAAAAAAATCTAAACAGTAGTATTAAAATAGGTCTTCTACCTCATGAAAAATGTCCAAAAATAATAGGGAATTATGGTATTTGTACTGATATAAATGAAGCAATAGATGATGCTTTAAACCTTGAACTATTAACTAAAATAGATTTATTAAAATGTAATGAAGACATAGCCTTAAATCGTATCTCTATAGGTGATATGCATGGAATGAATAGGCTTGATTATAATAAAAATAGTAAATTTCAGAAATTTAAGATTTTTTATAAGAATTTAAAAGAGTTAACATTTAGAACTTATACCTTAACAACATCAAAGGAGCAGTCCATTCAAACTGTTGCTTCTGGTATAACTATTTTAGAGCATTCAACTATAATAAATAAACAATCAGCAATTAATGATGAATTATCAATACATGATGGAAAATTAAATGCCTATATCTTAGCTCCTACTTCTTTATTCTCTTATATTTGGTATTTAGTTGCAATATTCTTTTATCAAAAAATATCTTTAGTTTCCTTACCAAAGAGTTTAGGATATATAAAAACTGAGAAATTAACAATCTCTTCAGATGATATTTTAGATTATAAAATAGATAATTGCGAACTTCATCAAGCTTCAAATATTGAACTTGAAGTATTAAAAGATTGCATAAATCTTCATTTAGGAAGAGTTTTAAAGGAGGTTGTTAGTGCAAATAGCAATAATACAGAAGAAAAAGATGTTATTAAAGTAAATTTATTACCAAAAGGTGAATTAAAAAACATTTTAATTAACAATAAAATTCCTTTATTCAAAAAAGCTAGTGATGATGATTTTAAAGATTTATTAATAGCTTTAAAAGATAATTCAAAGTTTTCTACTACTTATTTAATACTAATGATTTTAAGTACACTCTTAGCTACTACAGGACTTTTTGCAAACTCTGCACCGGTTATCATTGGTGCGATGATATTAGCCCCTTTAATGGCTCCTATTATCTCACTATCAATGGGTGTAATTAGAACTGATCAATTTTTATTGTTTAAAAGTATTAGAACTTTGGCTATTGGTATTTTTATGGCTTTATTATTCTCTTCTGTTTATACGCTATTTATTCCATTAGAGCAAATAACAGCTGAAATGCAAGGACGATTACATCCAAATTTATTAGATTTATTAGTTGCTGTTTTCTCTGGAATTGCTGGAGCTTATGCAACCTCGAAAGAAGAGGTTGCAAAATCACTTGCAGGTGTTGCCATAGCTGTTGCTTTAGTACCACCTTTAAGTGTAACTGGTATAGGAATTGGTCTTGGAAATATTGATGTTATTTATGGCTCTTTTTTACTTTTTATTACTAACTTAGTTGGTATTACACTAAGTGCAGCTTTAACTTTTATAGTTTTAGGTTTTGCACCTGTTACAAAAGCAAAGAAAGGAGTGTTTTATACTTCTATAATCATGACTATAGTGGCTATCCCATTGTTTTTATCATTTATGAAAGTTGTAGATAGAAATAAGTATTTGGAAGATTTAAATAGTATTAAAAATATAACAATAGGTAAAGAAAAAATAGACTTAAATATTAACACAATAGAAAATAGAAAAGATAATATATTAGTAGATATTGAAGTGATTTCCCATAAACCATTAAGTCTAACAGACTACAATATTATAAAAAATAAACTACAAGAAAAAACGAATAAAAGAATCGTTTTAAAAGTAACACCTATTTTTTTATTAAATTAGAAAAGAGGGTAGTCACCTTCTTTTATTTCTTACATCTTTAATCCACAATAAATTTAAAATAAATACAGATAAAAATGCTAACACAGTAGATGTGATAGCCGTACCTACATATAAAGATAAAGCTATTTCATTTATGTTCTCATTCATAGTTTCAAAACTAAATTTAATAGGATCTTGCACATTTAATACAAAATTTCCTAATTCATACTCAAAATAGTAGATAAAAGGCATTGTAAGAGGATTAGAAATCCAAACTAATAAAATAGTAATAGGTAAGTTAACATTAAATATAATGGCTAATAATGCGACTAAAGGCATTTGAAAAGGCATTGGTATAAATGCTACAAACATACCAATAAAAACACCTCCAAGAATTTTTCTTCTTGAAAAACTCCATATCTCTCTTTTGTAGAGTAGTTTACCAAAAATTTTTAATAGTTTTTGTTCTTTTATCTTTTCATGGGATGGTAAAATCTTTCTTAATCTTGCTCTAGGCATTCTTCCTCTTTCTAATACAGTTTTATATTATATTGTGAAATATATTAAACTTCAAGGAATTTTATATAAAAAGATTAAAAACAATGCTCTCTAGCATAAGTGTTGTATATAAGAATAATACTAAAGTAAATATTTTTGTATAGTAATAATGTTGCATCAATAATATTAAATTAATCATTAGTTAGAAAATTTTGTATAGAAAAATCTATAATTAACTATTATGATAAGGTGTTGATATATAGTAATTTTAAAACCTTATAGAGGATTAAAAGATAAACAAAAAATAAGAAAACCAAAAAGTCATATTCTTACTATTTTAAAATTTATCCTACAATAAGATATATACACTTTTAAATAAGAATATAAATTAAATAATTGTTTCTTTTGGAAAAAAAGAGTAAAAAAAAAGATTTCTTTTAATTAAAATTTAACGAAAAAGAAAAAGTTTTTTAATAAGTGTATTTTACTAATAAATATTTTAGGGAAATAAAAAATAGGGCAGTGTTATGATAAAAATATTAGATTTATTTAATTTGTCTTGAAAATAGTAAAACTAGTAGGTTTTATTTTTATTATACTTATACATTATGACCGTATTATAAAGGGGTATATTATATGAATATAATGTAAACTTTTATTCTGTAGGTACTTTATTTAAGTATCTGTGGAATAAATAATTTTTTGTAAAAAAAGTATGGTATCAAGTTGTTTTTTTTAACAATAAAATTGTACTAATTTTATATATTATGTATACATTTTAATAATATTAAAATATTAACAAATAAAAATAAAAGACTTTTTATTTTTTCCTAACTTAAGACAGATAAAATTACTATATGGTAGAATTACAAAAAAATAAGGTTAAATAAATATGATTAAAACAACTCATGAAATATCAAATGAAGACGGATATATAAAGTATAATTTTTTTGAAATACATCCTGATTTAGAAGAAATAATTGCGGATGATTATTTTACTTATGCAACAAAAGATTTTAAAAAACAAGATTTATGTGAAGAATTATATAAGAAAAATTTTTATGATAAATATGACGAAGCAAATTATAAAGAAGTATATGAAAAATATATCAATAATGAAAATTTTAAAGCAAAAGCTATGTTTATTTATTCTGTAGTGGATCTTGAAAAATACAAAAAATTTGTTGAATCAAATGGAGAAATATTAAATCCAAATGAACTAACTTTAACTTATAGTATTTTAGATAGTGCAGGTGTAAAGATAGATATTTATAATTTAAGTATCGTTGATATTTCTTTTGTTTTTTAAAAACTCTTTTTTTAATCTATTCTCTTTACATCTGTTATGCTATAATGCCGATTATTAAAAATTAAGGCACAAGTATTATGGAAACACCAGAAGTAAAAACACAAAAGTTTATAGTAAAATTTTTCCCAGAAATTATGATAAAAGGACCATCTGCTAAAAGGCAGATGATTAATCAACTTTTTAATAACTTAAAAAAACTTTTAAAACAAATAAACGAAGATATTGAATTACAAAAATTCTCTGATAAAATTGAAATATTAACACAAGTTGATTTTATTACAGAAACAAGGCAAGTACTTCTTCAAACTCCAGGTGTGGGAGTTATTCAAGAAGCAGTACAATTTAATAAAATTGATACTTTAGATCAAATAAAAGTTTTAGTAAATGATGTAATGCATAAAGAAATTATTGGTAAGACTTTTGTTGTTCGTGCTAAACGAACAGGAACTCATGATTTTAAATCTACACAAATAGAACAAACAGTTGGTGGATATATGCTTGCGCATAATGATACTAAAGGTGTAGATTTAAGAACTGCAGAAGTTACTATAAATATTGAATTAGTTCATAATCAATTATATATCATTACATTAAAATATAATGGACTTGGTGGTTTTCCTATTGGAACTCAAGGAGAGATATTATCTTTAATGTCAGGTGGTTTTGACTCTACAGTAGCTTCATATCTTACAATGAAAAGAGGAATAAAAACTCACTTCATTTTCTTTAACCTAGGTGGAATTGCTCACGAAATTGGTGTAAAACAAGTTGCTTTATATCTTTGGAGTAAATTTGGTTCTTCTCATAATGTTTCTTTTATCTCTGTACCTTTTGATGATGTAGTTACTGAAATATTTAGATCAACTTCTGAAACGTATATGGGTGTAACATTAAAAAGATTAATGTTAAAAGCTTCAGAAAAAATTGCTGATGATATGAAAATAGATGCATTACTTACAGGTGAGAGTGTTGGTCAAGTATCAAGTCAAACATTAAGAAACCTAGCTTTAATTGACCAAGTTACAAGTAAACTTATTTTAAGACCACTTTCAACTATGCATAAACAAGATATTATGAATATAGCAAATGATATAGGTACTAGAAGATTTGCAGAAACAATGCCTGAGTATTGTGGTGTTATTTCAAAAAATCCAGTTATTCATGGTTCATATAAAAGAATGGAAGTAGAAGCTAAAAAGTTTGATTATTCAGTTCTAGATAAAGCTGTTGAAAATACTGTTAGTATTAAAATACATGAAATAGTAGATGATATCTCAGATATTGGTCAAATGGAAACAGTTAGTGATCTTTCAAGTGGAGAATATACTATTATTGATATTAGACAAAGCGATGATTGCATAGAAACTCCTTGTGAAACTATTAAAATTCCATTTTTTAAATTAAAAAGTGAATTCAAAAAACTTCCTCAAGACAAAGAGTATTTATTTTACTGTGATAAAGGAATTTTAAGCCAACTACATGCTCAGTATTTAAGAGATGCTGAAAATTTTACTAATATAAGAGTTTATAGACCATAAACTCTTATATTTACTTCTAGACTACTTTCTGTTAATTATTTTTTTGTATAATGCGAAAAAATTAAAACAAAATCAAAATTAATTTATTATTTATTGATAAAAGGACTTCTATGGAAAGTATAGAGTTTTATTTACTAATCACAGCTTTTCTATTGCTTCTAAGTGTAGGTGCTAGTAAATTATCTACAAAATTTGGAATACCTTCTTTATTTATTTTCTTAGGATTAGGAATGCTAGCTGGTTCTGATGGAATTTTAGGCATTTATTTTGATGATGTAGAACTTGCTCAAAATATAGGAACATTAGCACTTATTTTTATATTATTTGGAGGTGGTTTAGATACTACTTGGAAAGCTATTAAACCTGTTTTAAAAAATGGTTTGATTTTAGCAACACTAGGAGTAGTTCTTACAACATTTTTTGTAGCTTTATGTGTATATTATTTACTTGATTTTACATTCTTAGAATCTTTATTATTAGGTGCAATTATTTCTTCTACAGATGCTGCAGCTGTTTTTGCAATATTAAGAGCAAAAGGTATTTCTTTAAAGAAAAGGTTATCTCCTCTCTTAGAGCTTGAATCAGGAAGTAATGACCCAATGGCAATTTTTTTAACAGTTGCAATTTTACAAGTTTTAATGTTACCCGAAAGTATTACACCTGCTGAGTGGATTTTTAAGTTTTTTTTACAATTTTTTATAGGAGGAACTTTAGGATATTTATTTGGATACTTATTACCAATAATTTTAAATAGAATACATTTAAATTTTTATGGTCTTTATCCCGTATTTACAATAGGATGGGTTTTACTATTATTCTCTTCTTCTGTATTACTTGAAGGAAATGGTTTCTTAGCTGTTTATGTTGCTGGAATTGTTGCAAATACAAAAGAGTTTGTTCATAAGAAAAATCTTGTTGGTTTCCACGATGGCTTATCTTGGATTATGCAAATTACTGTTTTCCTTGCATTAGGGCTTTTAGTATTTCCTTCCGCACTTCCTGATGTTGCATTAACTGGCTTAGCTATTGCTTTTTGGTTGATGTTTGTAGCAAGACCAGCAGGAGTTTTCATAAGTACAATGTTTAGTTCTTTTACATTTAAAGAAAGAGCCTTTATCTCTTGGGTTGGATTAAGAGGTGCTGTTCCTATTATTTTAGCAACTTATCCTTATTTACAAGGTTTTGAGAAATCAAACTTGATTTTTAATATTGTATTTTTTATCGTATTATTTTCAATTTTAATTCAAGGTACAACTCTTCCTTTAATGGCAAAATGGCTGAAAGTAGAATCAAAAAATAAAAATAGTAAAAGTGATAAGTTAGTTGCTTCCCCACTTTTTTATCATACTTTAAAACAGTTTTATATTGAACCTAAATCAAAAGTTATAGGATTAAGTATTATTGAGCTTGATTTACCAGCTGATTTTTTAATTCTTTTGATAAAAAAAGATAAAGATTATATAAAACCAACAGGTTCTACTATTTTAGATGAGAATGATATGTTATTAATTCAATGTAATAGTGATAGAAGATATAAAAAGATACTAAAAAAGTTTAAACCTATAGAAGAATAAACTTAAAAATAAGCCAATCTTCTTGGCTTATTTAAAAAACAAATAAAAATAAATAAATACAAACACCCATATAAGAACTTATTGTTAAAGAAAGAAAAATGGCTTTTCCTATTTTCTTATGTTTTGTGTTTTGTATAGTTTTAAACTTATCTTTTTTATATGCTTTAAAAGATGTGATAAAAAGATATAGCCATCCTGAGATTGATGCAATTGCAATAATTATATGAATAATCAAAAATATCAACATAAAATTATATGAAATATTTGTATCTTTTGAATACTCTACAAATCCACCAGATATTCTAATTCCAATTTCAAATATAATTACGACTAAAAGTGTTATAAATAAAAGAACTGCTTGTGATGAAAAATGTTTTTTATAATTTTTTTTAACAGCATAATAAATACTAAAAGCTAAAAATAATGGAAGTAGTGCAAAATAAATTGTAACTAAATCCATATACATAGGTGCTCTTGTTCCTATAAAACCTATTTGAGAAAACAACTCTTAATCTTTATTTTGATTTTTTATTGCTTTTTCAATTAGAAGAAAACCAAAAGGTATAAGAGAATATACAAATAATTGGAAACCTAAGCCTTTATTCCATTTGCACTTAAACATAACTTGAAATAGTGCAATACAAAATAGTATAAATAGCACACCATGTGCCATACCTACAACTTTTACTAAATAAGGGTTACCTGCTAAGTATTTCATTGGCATTGCAATAAATACTAATATTAAATATGAAAGACCTTCAATAAGTGAAATAAGTCTAAATCTTGAAAATGATGTGTTTAACATTTGATTCCTTTTGTAAATAAAAAATGATTATATTAAAAAATGATTAACGAAAAGATATAATAAAGAATAAATTAAAAAAAAGAGTTAATATGAACATGAGTAAAATTATCTTTGCACTTTTAGTATTATATATACTAGCAGATATGGCAAAAACATATTTATTTTAAAAAAGAAGAATTAATCTTCTTTTTTATCTAAATCACATTGTTTTGAAATAATACAAGCTGGACAGAAATTAACAAGTCCAGCAATTAATGGGATTACACCTAAATAAAACCATGGATTACCAGTATAGAAACCAACAGCAATTAATATAAGACCTAATACTATTCTAAAAGGTCTACAAAAAGCTCTCATTTTTTCAAAAATATTCATAAGTTTTCCTTATCATTTACAATTAAATTTTTATAATTATATCTTATGAAACCTTAAGCTATTTAAAACTTTTTTATTTTGTTAATAATTATACCTCATTATCTTAAAGCTTAAGTCTTTATCTACTATACTAATTAATCTAAAACTTTAAAAGTAAATTTATGAAAAAACACTTTCTTGAACAATCTATAATATTCTTTTCAGTTAGCAAATGGTTAATAATATCGACAGTAATAGGTATAATTATAGGAGGTATAGTAACTTTTTTTGTAAATATTTTAGAATATGCAGAAGACTCAAGAGATCTACTTGGCTTTAAATACTACTACTTACTTCCTTTTGCCTTAGTTTTTACCGTATGGCTTACAAAAACATTTGCACCAAATGCAAAAGGTCATGGTACTGAAAAAGTAATTGAAGCAATTCATAAAAAACATGGAAAGATAGATATTTTAGTGATTCCTACAAAACTAATAGCAACTGTTATTACTATTTTTGCAGGTGGTTCAGCAGGTAAAGAAGGTCCAGCTGCACAAATAGGAGCTGGAGCAGCATCATTTATTGCCGATTTATTTAAGTTTTCAAAAGAGCATAGAAAAAAGATTGTAATTTGTGGAATTAGTGCAGGGTTCGCCGCTGTCTTTGGAACACCAATTTCAGGTGCTATCTTTGGAGTTGAAGTTTTAATCGTAGGTATTATTATGTATGATGTTTTACTTCCTTCTTTTATAGCCGGATTTGCTGCTTTTACAACTGCACAATTTTTAGGTTTAAACTATACATACTTTGATATGAGATTTTCTCAAGCTATTCCACTTGAACTTACTTTAATAGGACAAGTTGTATTAGCTGGATTATTTTTTGGAATTATTGCAGATTTTTTTATTACTTTTTTAAAAAGATCAGAAATATCTATTAAATCAATTAAGATGAATGTGTATTTAAAAGCATTTATAGGTGGAGCTTTTTTAGTTGCTTTATCTTTTATAGTAGGAGATGCTTATTTTGGTTTAGGATTAGAAACGGTTAATAATAGTTTTTTTTCAGATAAAAGCTTATCAGCTGATATCCCATGGTATGCATTTATACTCAAAACTATATATACTTCAGTAACTCTTGCCGCTGGAGGAAGTGGGGGTGTTTTAACGCCTTTATTTTTTGTAGGAGCAACTAGTGGTAATTTATTTGGTACTTTAATGGGAGATCATATAGCTTTTTTCTCAGCTATTGGATTTGTTAGTTTACTAGCAGGAGCTACAAATGCACCAATTGCAGCTATTATTATGGCGGTTGAGTTATTTGGTTTAGAAATTGCACCATATGCAGCTATATCTGTTGTAATTACATTTTTAATCACAGGACATAGAAGTGTTTTTCCTTCACAAATATTAAATATGAAAAAAAGTGAGATGTTAGATATTAGTATAGGAGAAGATATAGACCATTCTTCTATTGATGTAAGAGAACAAGATAAGCAAAAGTTTAAAGAGTTAAAACAAAGATTAAGAGATAAAAATAAAGTATCTCATAGAAGAGTTTATAAAGATAAAGATAAAGAAAAAGATGATGAAACCTAAAGTATAATAAAACTGAAAGGAAATAATAATGCAAAATAATACAGCTAAAATTTTATGGACAAGTGATAATAAAGAAACAGCGATGAACATGATATGTTTATATGCACATAATGCAAAGCTACTAGGATGGATTGAAAATGTTACTATTCTTATTTGGGGAGCTTCTCAAAAACTAATAAGTGAAGATGAAGAACTACAACAAAAAATAAGAGATATGGTTAAAGATGGTGTAGAAGTAGTTGCCTGTAAAAAGTGTGCACAAAATTTAGATGTAGTCGATGCAATGGAATCATGTGATTTAAAACTATATTTTACAGGAGAGCTTTTAAGTTCATGGGTAAAAGAAGGTAATAGCATAATTTCTGTGTAAATATAGAATAAAACAGAATTTAGAATTCTATTTTATTTTCATATATATTAAGATTAATGTAATAATCACAAACAAAGAAATACCTATAGTAAAGAAAAAGCTTTGAACGCTAAGATGTGAAACAAGCGGATGAAATACTATAGGTGAACTAAACTGACCTAAGAAAATAGCTGAGGTAAAATACCCAGATGTTTTAACTCTTTTTTTAATACTAGTTTTACTTAACATCCAAGCAGTTATATTTGTCATCATAATACCACCACCAAAACCTAGAATAGGGCTTGTTATATAAAATAGATAAGTATTATTTACTAATCCAACTCCTGCAAACCCAATAGCAATTATAAATAATCCTATCAGATATATACTAGAGTAGGAAAACTTATTTTTTATCTTAGAAAAGGTAATTGCTCCAAAAGCATTAGATACAAAAGCAAGAGCGATAATAGTCCCTGCAAAACTGCCACTTGCATTAAACTTTTCTATTAACAAAAAAGGTATTTGTGTTGGCAAGATAAAAAAGATTAGCATATAAAAAAACGCAAGAAAATATATAAAGTACATATTTGAATCAACTTCTATTTCCTCACTAGTATTGTCATTTACTATTACTTCTTTGATTTGTGTTAATACAAAAGGTAGAAGAATAAAACCAATTAGATAAATACCAAAGGAGTAACGCCAGTTAATATCTGATAAAACACCACCTCCTATTACAAAGACAACACCACCTAAAGCCATAAAAGCACTTTGGTATCCCATAAATTTATGTCTATGCTCAGTTTTAAAATAATCTCCAATAAGTGAAGTTGATACAATCATAAGTGTAGCAACTGCTATTCCAAAAATAGCACGTGAGAAAAGAAGCATTTCAAGTGTTTGTAAATACAAACCAGCACTTCCGGAAATAGAGAAAACAATAAGTGCAATAACAACAGACCTTTTTTTACCATACTTAAATATTATATGTCCTAAAATAGGAGCTAAAGTTGCAATAACAAAAGAAGGAATAGTAAGCATTAATCGAGAGTAAAACTCAATATTTTCAACAGTTGTAAAATGATCTTTTAGATGAGGTAAAGCTGTAACTATTGCTACGTTTGACATACTTGTCGTCATTGCTAGAAGTAAAAGTGTAAAGATTGTAAGTTTTTTTATATTAGTCATTTGCGAAGTATATTGAAGTATTGTTTAAATCTTTGACTAAAATTAGTCAAAGATTTTTTTATAAACATGACAATAAGGAGTTTTTCCAGTTCTTAGATAATAGTTTTGATGATAACCTTCTGCTGCATAAAAAGGTGAGTGTGGTTTTAAAGTTGTTGCTACATCATAACTTTTTGATTCAAGAATTTTTATCAATTTTTCACTTGTTTTTTTCTCATTTTCATTTCCATAAAAGATTACAGATAAGTATTGACTTCCAATATCAGGACCTTGTCCATCTTTTTGAGTTGGGTCATGTATTTCAAAAAATAGTTTTGTTAAACTTTCATATGATATTTCATCAGGATTATATATAACTTCTACAGTTTCTACATGTCCTGTATTGCCTTTTACTACACCGTAATAACTAGGATTTTCAACACTTCCACCCATATAACCACTAATTACATCTTTTACACCTTTTTGTTTCTCAAGTAAGTATTCAACTCCCCAAAAACAGCCACCTGCAAAATATGCTTTTTTCGTATTTGTATAATCAATATTCTTATCTTTAGGTACTACAATCTCTTTAGAAAAATTTGTAGAAATAAAAGCTAATAAGCCAATAGCTACTATTATTATATATTTGTTCATATCTTATCCTTTATTCTTTATAATATTAAAATATTGTGTAGTTTTTGTTTACTTAAGAATATTTTAGAATAAAAATTTCTGATAAAATATATAGAAATACAAGCAAATAATTGCTTTATGAATTATAATCGTAATTTTTATGTATATAATATGTAGGAATAAGCTGTTTTTACATAACTTTTACATAATATTATGTTATCGTAATTCGAACAAAAGGAGAATCAATGAAAAAAATATTAAGTTTAGCTATTGCTTCTGCATTAACGTGCAGTGTAGTAGCAGCAAAAGAGATTAAAGTAGGTGCTGTTATGCCAATGTCTGGACCATTAGCAGCTTATGGTCAAGTAACACACTTAGGTTTAGAATTAGCTCATAAGCAACAACCAACACTTAAAAATGGTGATACGATTAAAATCGTATTATTAGATAATAAAGGTGATAAAGTTGAAACTGCAAATGCTACAACTAGACTTATTTCTTCTGATAAAGTTGTTGCTGTTTTAGGTGCATTAACTTCTACAAACACAGCTCAAGCAATTGCAATTGCTGATAAGAAAAAAATTCCAGTTATTGCATCTGTTGCTACAAATGATAAATTAACAGCTAGAAGAACTTTTGCGAACAGAGTTTGTTTCACTGATAGTTTCCAAGGTGAAGTTGTTGCAAACTATGCAATTGAATCTGGATATAAAACTGCAGTTGTTATTATTGATCAAGCACAAGTTTATTCTTTAGGACTTTCAAAAGCATTCCAAAAAGCTTTCAAAGCTAAGGGTGGAAAAATTGTTAAGAAAATTAAAGTAACTTCAGGTGATAAAGACTTTAAAGCAGTGGTTTCTCAAATTAAACAAATTAATCCAGACTTTATGTTCCTACCTTTATACCACCCAGAAGCTTCTATGATTACTAGACAATCTAAACAATTAGGTTTAAATAAACCTATGTTTAGTGGAGATGGTGTTGCAAACCAAACATTTATTAATTTAGGTGGAGATTCAGTTGAAGGATATATGTTTACTGACTTTTTTGATTATGCAAATCCTCCATCAAAAACTTCTGCTGATTTCGTAGCTTTCCATGAAAAAGAGACTGGAAATAAAGAAATGAATTCATTTACAGCATTAGGTGCAGATACATATAATATTTTAATTGATGCAATGAATAGATGTGAAGACCCAACAAATTCAATTTGTATTAATGAGCAAATCAAAAAAACAACTGACTTTGATGGTGTTTCAGGAAAAATTTCTATTAATAAAGAAGGTAACGCGACAAGATCTGCTGTTATCAAAGAAATTAAAAATGGTAAAGCTGGATTTAAAGCTACAGTTAATCCGTAATTAATAAGTAAATTCAAAAAGTCTAGTAAGCAATTACTAGGCTTTTTTTTTGTATTAATAAAAGTAAAAAACTTACTTTTATTAGTGTGAATAGTGACAGTTTTTAAAAAAATCAGGAGATTTAATGGATATATTAACGTTTATGCAACAGATGGTAAACGGTTTTAGTTTGGGTAGTATGTATGCTCTTATTGCAATCGGTTATACAATGGTATATGGAGTACTTAGGCTTATAAACTTTGCCCATGGTGATATTATGATGGTAGGTGCCTTTTTAGGTTATACATTTATGGCAGTATTTGAGCTAAGCTTCCCTGTAACTATGATGTTATCAGTTACAATAGCAGCATTGCTTGGTGTTTTAATGGATAAGATTGCTTATAAACCTTTAAGAGAAGCTCCAAAAATCTCACTACTTATTACTGCAATTGGTATTTCTTTCTTTTTAGAAAATACATTTACAGTATTTGCAGGTGGAACTCCAAGATCTTTTCCTGTTCCTGAATATATGGAAAAAATATTTGATGTTTCTGGTGTAGTTTTCTCTGTTGCGTCTATTACAGTTCCAATTGTAACTTTAATTTTATTACTTGGAATTTTATACGTTCTTTATAGAACAAAGTATGGTATGGCAATTCGAGCACTTTCTTTTGATATTAAAACAGTAAACTTAATGGGTATTGATGGAAATAGAATTATTGCAATTGTATTTGCTTTAGGGTCTGCACTTGCAGCTGTTGGGGGTTTATTTTGGGCTATTAATTATCCTAGTGTTGAACCTATGATGGGAGTTTTAGTAGGACTTAAAGCTTTTGCTGCTGCTGTTGTTGGTGGTATAGGTTCTGTAACTGGTGCTGTTATTGGTGGGTTTATTATTGGATTTACAGAAGTTGTATTTATTGCATTTTGGCCAGAACTTGGTGGTTATAAAGATGCTTTTGCATTTATTTTATTAATTTTTGTATTAATTTTTAAACCAACTGGAATTATGGGTGAAGACCTTGAAAAGAGTAGGTTCTAATTATGATTGAAGATAAAATATTTACTAATCAAAGATTAATTAATCTTGCTATTATTGTAACTGCTATTTGGTTTACATGGTTTGCTCAAAATACATTTGATGAATATACAATTAGAATTATAAATAATGTTGCAATTTTTATTATTCTTGCTGTTTCATATAACTTAATTAATGGTATTACTGGTCAGTTCTCACTTGAACCAAATGGATTTGTTGCAATTGGTGCTTATGTTACGGCTATATTAATTGTAGATGCAGATACAATGCTTTATCAATATGATATTGAAGATCCTTCCGCTTGGATTTTAGCTATGCAAGCAGAGTTTGCTTGGGCTTTACTATTTGCTGGTATTATTTCTGCACTTGTTGCTTTGTCTCTATCTTTCCCTGTATTTAGAGTTAGAGGAGATTATCTTGCAATTGTAACTTTAGGTTTTGGTTTTATTATTAAAATTTTAGCTATTAATAATCCTCAAATTACAAATGGTTCTTTAGGTATAAATGACATTCCAGAATATTCAAACCTATATTGGACAGGTGGAATAGCAATCTTTACTGTACTTGCTATTTTAAATATCATCTATTCAAAATACGGACGGGCTATGAAAGCAGTTAGAGATGATGAAGATGCAGCAACTGCAATGGGTGTTAATACATTTAAAATTAAAACTTATGCCTTTACCACTTCTGCTTTTTTTGAAGGTGTTGGTGGAGGATTACTAGCTTCTTTATTAACAAGTATTAGTCCAGATTTATTTACATTCTTCTTAACATTCCAATTACTTATCATTATTGTATTAGGTGGTTTAGGAAGTACAACAGGTGCTATCTTAGGAACTATCTTTGTAATGGCAGGATTAGAATATATGAGATTCTTAGATGAACCTATGAGTTTTATGGGAATAGAAACAGATGGAACACCAGGTATGAGAATGGTTGTATTCTCACTTATTTTAATTTTTGTAATGCTTTTTGCAAGAGAAGGTTTAGTTGGTAAAAAAGAGTTAAAAGATTTCTTTAAAAAGAAAAAGGCTGATAAATGATTTTAGAAGTTTGTAATGTAACTAAAAAATTTGGTGGTGTAACAGCTATTAAAGATACTTCTTTTAGCGTTCAAGCAAAAGAAATTTATGGGTTAATTGGTCCAAACGGTGCTGGTAAAACTACAATGTTTAATATCATCACTGGAAATTATGAACCTACAGAAGGTGATATTAAATTTCATGGACAAAAGATAAATGGTATTAAACCATTTAAAATTGTTCATAGAGGAATAGCTAGAACTTTCCAAAACATTAGACTATTTAACTCAATGACTGTTATGGATAATGTTTTAATTGGTTTTGATTATCAAGCAACTTATACTTATTTTGAAGCTATTTTTAGACTTCCTAGATTTTTCAAAGAAGAAAGACGTGTAAGAAAAAGAGCAATTGAAATTATGGAAGTTTTAGATATTGCTCAATATGCAGATGAGCAAGCAACTTCACTTTCTTATGGACAGCAAAGAAAAGTCGAGATTGCACGTGCATTAGCTGCAAGTCCTCAACTGTTACTTTTAGATGAGCCAGCAGCTGGTATGAATCCACAAGAAACTCATGAGTTAGCAGAGTTGTTTTTCAAAATTAGAGATGAGTTCGATATCACAATTTTATTAATTGAACATGATATGAAGTTTGTAAATAAACTGTGTGATAGGGTTATGGTTTTAGATTATGGTAAAACTATTTTTGAAGGTGATATCAAAGATGCTATTAAAGATGAAGAAGTAATAAAAGCTTATCTTGGAGATTTTAAACATGCTTAAGGTTAAAAATTTAGAAGTATTTTACGGACTTATAAAAGGTGTTAAAAACGTAAATTTTGAAGTTTCAGAAGGGCAAATTGTTTCTTTAATTGGCTCAAATGGTGCAGGAAAAACTTCCACTTTACAATCTATTGTAAATGATGTTAAGAAAAATGGTGAGATTATATTTAGAGATGAAGATATCTCTAGTATGAAAACTCATACTATTATTCAAAATGATATTGCATTAGTTCCAGAAGGAAGAAGATGTTTTCAAAATCTTACGATTGAAGAAAATCTTAGAATGGGTGCTTTCAATAATGATGAAAAGTATGAAGAACTTCAAGAAGAGATGTTTAGACTATTTCCAAGACTTGTTACAAAAAAAGGACAATTAGCAGGAACTATGAGTGGAGGAGAACAACAAATGCTAGCAATTGCAAGAGCTTTGATGTCAAGTCCAAAACTTTTAATGCTTGATGAACCATCACTTGGACTTGCTCCTAAGATTATTGGAGAGCTTTTTGAAACAATAGTTAGATTAAAAGAAGAAGGTATTACTATTTTATTAGTAGAGCAAAATGCTTTTGCAGCTTTAGAAATATCTGATTACGCTTATGTTTTAGAAAATGGTGTAGTTGCACTTGAAGGATTAGGAAGTGAACTTGTAAAATCTGATGAAATTAGAGCCAAATACTTAGGTGCATAAAACTAATTTTTAAAAGTAATAAATGGATAATAAACAGATAATTTTCTGATATAATACGAAAAAATAAATTAAAGGTTTTTTCGTGTTATCATTTGCTGATTATATTCAAATAGCTATAGGAATTGTGACTATTTTTTCACCCTTTGCAGCTATTCCAATTTTTGTATCACTTACTTCAAATACTACTATTCAACAAAAAAATCAAACTGCAAAAACAGCTTCAATAGCTGCTGGTATTACAGGGCTTATCTCTGTATGGATTGGTGAGTATATTTTATCGTTTTTTGGTATTTCAATATCTTCTTTTAAAATTGCGGGGGGTATTTTGCTTCTTTTAATGGCTATAAATATGTTAAATGCAAAAACACCAAATGCAAAAAATACAAAAGAAGAACTTGAAGAAGCTCAAGAAAAAAGTATAAATATTAGTGAAATTGCAGTAGTTCCTCTTGCTATTCCTTTAATTGCTGGACCTGGAGCAATTTCTACAATTATAATTTATTCTCAACAAGAAAAGAGTTTAATACATCTTTTTTACATGAGTATAATTATCTTTTTAATTTCACTTGTAATATTTTTATCTTTAAGAGGATCAACTTATATTACTAAGAAACTTGGAATTACTGGTATAAATGTTATTTCAAGAGTTATGGGACTTATTTTAGCTTCTATTTCTATTGAATTTATTATTTCTGGATTACTTGTAGTTTTTCCAATTTTAAGTATTACAAGTTTTTAGATGTTAGAAATAGTTTATTATTGATTAACTTAAAGTGAATATAATATAAAATAAATATAAAATAGGATTATAATATATGTTATTAATGCAATTATCTACAAGAGAAAAGTTTTCATTCTTACAATTAGCACATTATTTAGCAAGAATTGATAGCACTTGTGGACACAGAGAAGAAGAGGTTATTCTTTCATACTGTACTGAAATGGGAATTGAGAATATTGATTCTTTTGATATTGATGCTTTTTGTTTAGAAGAGAATTTAAACAACTATAAATCACAAAGAAGTCAAAAAATAATTCTTTTAGAACTAATGATATTAATTCATATTGACAATGATTTTCATGTAAATGAACAAGATTTAATTAATAAAATGACAGAAAAATTTGGCTTTGATAGTAAAGATATAGATGATTATTCTCAATGGGGAAAATCAGTTGCAATGTTGTATCAAGTAGCAAATATATTTATAAATGAAGTAAATTAGCGAAATAACTATTATTTAAATTTTTTTACTAGGAAAATTTAGGTAGAATGCGCTTATGGAAATAATAGAAACATTAAATACAAAAATTGATAAACTATTACATGATTATGAAAGATTAAAGCTTGAAAATCAGTCATTGAAACAAGAACTTGATTCTTTACAAAATGATAATGATGAATTAGCAAGAAATAATCAGGATATGTTTCTAAGAATAGATAGTACACTGAATCTAATAAAGGCACAAAAAGGTGAATAAAGATATTACTTTCCATATTAATAATATGGCATATACTATTAATGTAACTCCTAACATGGAAAAAGAACTTACAAAATATTTAGATTTAGAAAAAAGTAATGATACAAAAGATTTATTAGCTGCTTATATTAGGATTACTCAAGAATATTCAACATTTAAAGATGATGTAGATCAGATTACAACAAAATTAGCAAGATTTTAATGTACAAAGCTTTTAGTCTACTAGAATTGTTGATTGTAATTGCAACAATTTCAATAATATTAACCTTTGCAATGCCAAAGTTTAGCAATATATCAAATACTTCAAAAGTTACAGAACTAAAATCAAATCTTGCACTTATTAGAAATGGAATAAATAAGTTTAAAACTAATCAAATATTATTAGCTCAATCTTTAGATATAACAAGCTTAGATTCAGCAATTGTAGATAAAAATAATGAGTCTTTATTTGCTAAAGTAATAGACTTTTCAATAATTTCAACATCATCAAGTGAAAATGAAATAGGAAAATGGATAAAGACTTCACAATCTTCTTATGAATATTTATTAAGTTCAAGTAAAAAAGTATTGTTTTTTTTAGAAGATAATAATTTTAAATGTAAAAGTGGTTTTGAGATATGTAAGGAACTTGAATAATGTTTTATTATGAACTTGCACTTTTAAAATCTCCTTTAAATAATCTTATATACCAAAGCGAAGAAGAAATAAAAATAGGTTCAAAAGTATTAGTAAAATTGCAAAGACGAAAAGTTTCAAATGATGCTGTTGTTATACAAAAAGTTGAAAAGCCAGAATTTAAGTGTGTTAGGATAGAAGAGATTACTGAAGAATATTATGATAAACAAATGCTTGAAACAGCAAAGTTTGTATCTCAATATTATGTTTGCTCACTTGGTGAAGCTTTAAGTGTTTATATACCTTTTAATAAGCAAATTATTGATTTAAATGATAAGTATTCCTTTGATTGTAATATTGAACTTTCAAAGGAACAAACAAAAGCTTATGACTTTTTAAATAAGGAAAAACAAGCTCTTTTATTTGCAAATACAGGTTCAGGAAAAACAGAGATTTATATAAAGATAATAGAAAATCATTTAAACGAAAATAAACAAGCAATTTTATTAATGCCTGAAATCTCACTAACTCCACAAATGCAAAAAAGATTAGAAAAAGTTTTTGATAAAAGTGTTGCTATTTGGCATTCAAAAATCACAAAAAAGAAAAAATTAGAAATACTTCAGGGGTTACAAGAAGGAAGTATAAAACTAATTGCAGGAGCAAGATCAGCACTTTTCTTACCATATAAAAATCTTGGTGTAATTGTTGTAGATGAAGAGCATGATGAATCATATAAAAGTGATTCAAAGCCAAGATTTAATACTAAAGATTTAGCTATTTATATTGCAAAAAAGTTTGATATTCAACTAGTACTTGGAAGTGCGACAGTTTCAACATCTTCTTTTCATAAAGTACCATTTATAAGACTTACAAAAACTTATCATAATACTAGTAAAAAGTATAACTTTGATAATAGTGATTCAAGTTTGTCTATTCCTATTTTAAATCAAATCTCAAAAACTTTAGAATCAAAAAATCAAGTAATTATATTTTTGCCAACACGTGCAAACTTTAAGTATCAAATATGTACATCTTGTGGTAAATCTGTTGAGTGTCCTTATTGTTCTGTTTCTATGAGTCTACATAAAAATGATTTAGCGCTAAAGTGTCATTATTGTGGCTATGCAGAGAAAATACCGGAATTTTGTCCTAGCTGTAAAACTGGAATTATTCATAACTTGCGAGTTGGAACTGCTCAAATTGAAGAAGAGTTAAATGAAATATTTAAAGATAAAATTATCAAAAGATTTGATAGAGATAAAGTAAAAACAAATACACAATTAAAAGCAATTTTAAATGAGTTTAATAAAGGAAAAATTGATATTTTAGTTGGGACGCAAATGCTTTCAAAAGGTCACGATTATCATAATGTTAAATTAGCAGTTGTACTTGGAATAGATTCTATATTAAATATGAACTCATATAAATCACGTGAGCGAGCCTTATCTTTACTTATCCAAATCTCAGGAAGAAGTGGAAGAAAAGGTGAGGGTGAAGTTATTATTCAAACTAAAAATGAAGAGTTTTTTGATTATTACTTAAATGAATCAAATTATGAAGAGTTTTTAGAAACAGAGTTAGAATTTAGAGAAGGACTTTATCCTCCATATTTAAAAATGGCAAAAGTGATCTTTGCTCATACAAATGGTCTAAAAGTAAAAGATGAACTTGACATGTATGTAAAGATACTAAAACAAAACAAAGATATAGAAGTAGTTGGTTTTGGACAATCCCCAATTTTTAAAATGGCAAATAAATACAGATATGAAATTATTTTACGTTCAAAAAATGTAAAAGCCTTACTTACATCACTTCATTCAATTACTTCACCTATGGCATCTATTGATATGGATACTATTTATTAATTCAAGTTTTAACCTCTAGTGGTTAAACTTAGTTTATTTTACTTTATTGTATAATCGCGTAAAAATTATGGAGATATAAATGGCTAATACAAAAGAAGAATTTAAACAATTAATAGAAAATATCCAAGCTCAAAGCTGGTACAAGAATCCAATTGGATTTGGTATTGCAAAAGTAGATAGAGGTCAATTAGACTCTTCTAAAATTTTACAAGCAACTTTCCCAATTATTAACTGGAATGAAAACAATGGTAGCGCAGCAGTATTTTTAGATGCTTTAAAAAAATCAGGTCAAGATGTAGATACAAGTAAATCAGAGTTAGTTTGCAATATTAACGATGAGTTTTTAACAGCTTGTGTTGAAGCATTTTCTCCTTACATTGCAGAAGCAAAAGGTGAAGCTCATAAAAATGTTCAAGTTATTTCTACACTTTCATCTTTACCAATTGATTCAGGATTAACTGCTGATGATTATAAAATTGTATTTATTTTTGAAGATACAGATGTTGCATCTACAGAAGCTGCATACTTAAAATTATATGCATTATCAACTGGAAAAGCTGCTTTAAGATCATTAAACTTAAATGGTGTATTTGGTAAATTACATAACTGTGCATGGGTTGGAAATCAACCACTAGAATTAGATTGGTTAAGAGCTAATGAAATTTCATTAAAATTATCAGGAAAATATCCTGCAATTGATATGGTAGATAAATTCCCAAGATTATTATCTCATGTAATCTTAGCAGATAACACAAGAATTTTAGAAACTTCAAAAGTTAGAATGGGTGCACAATTAGCAGCAGGAACTACTGTAATGCCTGGTGCTGCATATATTAACTTTAATGCTGGAACTGAAGGTTCTGTAATGGTTGAAGGAAGAATTTCTTCATCTGCTGTTGTAGGTGCTGGTTCTGATGTTGGTGGTGGAGCTTCTATTTTAGGTGTTCTTTCTGGTACTGATGGTGTTCCTGTTTCTATTGGTGAAAACACTTTATTAGGTGCTAACTCTTGTACGGGTACTGCTATTGGTGATTCTTGTATTTTAGATGCTGGTGTTACTATTTTACCAGGAACTAAGATTACATTATCAGAAAAAGCTGTAGCCTCAATTGCACAAGCAAATCCTGAAAAAGAAATTAAAACTCTTATGAGAGGTATGGATTTCCAAGGTGTAAATGGAGTTCACTTTAGACAAAACTCTGTAAATGGTCAAATCGTTGCAATGAGATCAACAAGAGAAGTTAAACTAAACGCTGATTTACATTAACAAACACTGAAGATTAATATCCTAATATATAAGTATATTAGGATATTCTTATACTAAATTACTTACTTATTTAAATAAATATACCCATAACTAATATGTATTTTAATTATTTTATATTTTAAAAAGTTATATAATAAAAGAAAAGGATATAAAATGTTAAAAGTTGATTTAAATAAAGAAAAATCTTTAGTTATTCTAGAACCAAATGGTAAGTTATGTAAAGAAGATTTTATTAATGCAAGTAATATAATCGATCCTTTTATTCTTGAAAATGAGAAACTAAATGGTCTTATTATTTATGTGAAATCTTTTCCTTCTTGGGATTCTTTTTCTTCTTTGATAGAGCATTTAAAGTTTGTAAATAACCATCATAAAAAAATATCTCATGTAGCTTTTGTAACAAACTCATTATTAGGTGATTTTGCACAAAGTTTTATGGATTATTTTATTAGTGCAGAAATAAAAACTTTTTCATATGAAAAACTTCAAAATGCAAAAGATTGGATAACTTCCCCAAATTTAGAAAAACATGGATTAACTCTAGGGATACAAAGAATTGATAATGAGTTCATTTTAACACTTAAAGTTTCTGGAAAATTAACACATGATGATTATGAAAAAATCACGCCACTTATTAATTCTTCACTTGAAGGAATAACTAATCCTAAACTTAACGTTCTTGCAGATATAACCGAACTTGATGGTTGGGAAGTACAGGCTGCTTGGGATGATTTAAAACTTGGATTAAAATATGGTTCAGATTTTGGAAAGATTGCAATTTATGGACGTTCTACTTTGATTGTTTATGGAGCTAAGATTGCATCATGGTTTTTAAGTGGAGAAATTAAACAATTTGATGATATGAATAAGGCAATTGCTTGGATAAACAAAAAATAGCTGTTTTTTTAATTGAGCTATAACTGAGTATTGCGTATAATCCAACTCGTAAATAAATAAAAAAGAGTAATATGATAGAACTTATAAATATATCAAAATCTTATGGACAAAAAGAACTATTTTCTAATTTAAATTTTAGATTAAATAAAGGGAATAAAATTGGACTTGTTGGACGAAATGGTAGTGGAAAATCTACAATATTCAAGTTAATTCTTGGAGAAGAATTTAGTGATGACGGAACGGTTAGTATTCCAAAAAACTATAAAATTGGTGCCTTAAAACAGCACTTAGTTTTCACTGAAAAAACTGTAAGAGAAGAAGCTGCTTTATCTTTAAGCGAAGAAGATATGTATAATGTTTATAAAGTTGAAAAAATTTTATTTGGATTAGGTTTTACAGACGAAGATTTAGATAAAGATCCATTATCTTTTTCAGGTGGTTATCAAATTAGAATTAACCTTGCAAAATTACTTGTAACTGAACCAAATTTATTATTACTAGATGAGCCTACAAACTACCTTGATATTTTATCTCTTCGTTGGTTAAAAGCATTTTTAAAAAGTTTTGAGGGTGAGGTTATAATTATTACCCATGATAGAGATTTTATGGATCATGTTACTACTCATACTATGGGATTAGTAAGAAGAAACCTAGAAGTAATTCCTGGAGATACACATAAGTTTTATGCACAAATTGCATCGAATGATGAACATCATGAAAAACAAAAAGCAACACAAGATAAAAAAAGAAAAGAGCTTTTAGAATTTATTGCTAAAAATAAAGCAAGAGCATCAACAGCTGCACAAGCTCAATCAAAACAAAAAGAGCTTGATAAAATGGATGATTTAAGCTCAATAGTTCATGATAATACTTTAGATTTTGACTTTAACTTCAAAGAAACTCCAGCAAAAGTATTACTTGATGTTAAAGACGTAAGCTTTGGATACTCAAGTGATAATATTCTTTTTAAGGATATTTCATTTACACTTAAAAAAGGTGAAACATTAGGAATTATTGGGAAAAATGGTAAAGGTAAATCAACACTTTTAAATGTAATTGCTGGTGAATTAAAGCAATTAAGTGGAAAAGTTGATTACCATGGGACTAGTACTTTTGGACACTTTGGACAGACAAATATTGACCACTTAAACCCAGCAAATTCTGTTATGGATGAAATTCAAACAGGAAATGTAAAACTAGCAGAATCAAGTGTTAGAGCAATTTCTGGTTCTATGATGTTTAGTGGAGATGATAGTAAAAAGAAAGTATCATTACTTTCAGGTGGAGAAAAATCAAGAGTAATGCTTGGTAAGATATTAGCAAAAGATGTAAATATATTATTCCTAGATGAGCCTACAAATCACCTTGATATGGAATCTATTGATTCTTTAACAACTGCAATTGAAAACTTTCCTGGTTCTTGTATTGTTGTAACGCATAGTGAAGAATTACTTAGACGTGTATGTGATAGATTGATTATTTTCTCAAAAGGTGGAGCTGATTATTTTGATGGAAGATATGATGAGTTCTTAGAAAAAATTGGTTGGGAAGAAGAAGAGGGTGAAGTAAAAGTTAAATCTAAACCTAAAGTTAATAAAAAAGAGAATAAAAAGAAAAGAACAGCACTTCTTACAGAGCGAAATAAATTAACTTCTTCATTAAAGAAAAAAGTTGAAAAATATGAGAATGAAATTATTCAGATTGAAGACTTAATCGAAACAGAACAACATGAATTAGTTCAAGCTTCAAATGCTGGAGATAATGCAAAAGTAATGGAACTTTCAAAAACTGTAAAAATTAATCAAAATAAAATCGAAGAAATATTTGCACTTTTAGAAGTTGAACAATTAAAAATGGATGAAATTTTAGACGAATATAATGCTAAAATAGAAAAATTACAATAAAAGGAAATAAAATGATTATAAGAAAACAAGTAAATGAAAGAATGAGTAGAACAGTAGTACATAATAATACAGTATATTTAGCTGGAATTGTATCAGATGATAAAACACTTGATATAAAAGGACAAGCTGCTAGAGTATTATCAATTGCTGAAGAAAGACTTGCTGAAGTTGAAGTTACTAAACATGATATATTAAGAGTAGAAATCTTTGTAAAAGATATTTATAGAGATTTTGCAGGTTTTAATAGCGTTTGGGATGAATGGGTTTCAAAAGAAAATCCTCCAGCTCGTGCTTGTGTTGAAACAAATATGGCAAGTAAAGAAACTTTAGTTGAGATTATCGTAACTGCTGCTAAAAACTAAATTCCAAAGATTTAATACAAGATAAGTAAACCCTTCTTATTTTGTATTATTATTCTAATTTTTAGATATTACTTTTGCTAGATTTATAAGATTTTCTGCCCATTTAGGATTTAAAGGAGAAATTCCTACAAGATCTATATTTAATTCCTTTGCGATTACTTCTGCACCTTTTTTTGAAAATTCAGGTTGAGTTAAAATAGTTTTTATATTTAACTCTTTTACTTTTTTTAAAACTCTTTGAAGCTCTTTTAGTTTAGGTTCTTTTCCTTCTACTTCAATTGCTATTTGATTTAGTTTATAATCATTTGCAAAATATCCCCATGCAGGATGAAAAACCATAAATTTAGTATTTTCTTTAGTATTACTTAATATATTTTTTATTTTTTCATCTGTTTTTCGAATTTTTTCTTTAAATATTTTATAGTTTTTTGTATAATAATCTTCATTTTTCTCATCATATCTTACAAGAGTATTATATATAGTTGTTCCTATTTTTTCAATGTTTCTAGGCGTAGTCCATACATGAACATCTTTTTTATGAATATGTATATTTAAATTTTTATTTGACTTCATAGAGATCCTTTTAACATCAATAGAACAATCAATAATCTTCATCTTTTTATTTTGACTTTTTATTCTAGGAAGCCATGCTTTCTCGAAGTGTCCACCAATAGTAAAGTAAATATTTGAATTACTGATTTTTTTCATTTGTGAAGTCTTTGGTTCATATAAGTTTGGATTAGTTCCTACTGGTACAAGTAATGTAACATTAACCTTATCTCCTCCAAGTTCTTTTACAAAGCTTGCTTGAGGGACAATACTAACTAAAATATTTACTTTTGCATAAGCAGTCGTAGTAAATAATAGTATAGATAATTGTATAATTAAAATTTTCAATATAGTTCCTTCTATATAGTGCAACTAAGTTGCGTTTTCTTTAATTTTATAACAATATATCTTATGTATTACTTATAATTTATTACTTTTAATTATAATTATAGTATAAGTTTTATTTAAAAAACTTATACTATAATTTCAAAAAAATAATTGCAACTTAGTTGCAATAAGGAAATATATTGAAAAAATTTTTATTAAGTACAGTAGCTTTGAGTGGATTATTATATGCTAATAGTAGTATTTCTTATGAGTATGGAATTAAAGACTATAAAGATTCTGCATCAAAAATTGATGGAAAAGTTGAGACTCTTAACTTTTCTCATCAAATTGCAAATAATAAATTTATCTTAGGATATCAAGGTGATAATGTAAATAGAACAATTAATCCTATAACTGGAAGCAACAGAGATTTGGATGTAGAAAAATATAATGTAAAATATATTTATAAAATAAATAAAGATTTAAATTTAAATTTAAGTTATTTAAAGATAGTTGATAACTTATCTCCTACAGACCAAGGGAAAATATATGGATTAGGTGGAAACTATAAGCTATCAAATGGTTTAAGTTTAGGATTAGGGTTTTATAAAAGTGATTACAAAACTTTTGATGTAAATGAGTATGATTTTTCTATCACAAAAGGTTTTAAAATAGATAGTTTAAAATTAAAAACAACTTTAATTGCTAAAAGAATAGATATTAATGGTGAAAAATATGGTGGATATAGCTTTGAAGATAAAGACTATTTTACTACGGGACTCAAAGTAGGGGCTAATTATAATGGTTTTGTTGCAGCAGTTGGTGCTTTTTTTGGAAAAAGAGTTTTTACTGTTCTAGATAGTGGCTCAAAGGTTCAGCATCATGCAATGGAACAAGATAAAACATATATGGCAAGTCTTGGAAAGAAATTTAAAAACTTTGATATTATGACAAAATATTCTTATCAAAATGGAAAGGAATTACCTGAAAATAAAGATAATGTTGATACAAAAGTTACTTCCATTTCTTTTATTTATAAGTTTTAATAGTACTTTTTTAGCAAGACAAGGAGACTTTCCTTGTCTTATATTTTATAAAAATTTATTAATTTTTTCTTCTAATATTGCTTTTGTAGTAGACCCAATTGATTGCTCAACTACTTTTCCATCTTTATAAATAAGAATAGTTGGAATTGATCTAATTTGATTTTCTACAGTTAAATCTTGTTGTTCTTCTGTATTCACTTTACAAATTTTTGCTTTACCATCAAAATCAACTGCTAATTGGTCAATTATTGGTGAAATCATTTTACAAGGGCCACACCATGGTGCCCAAAAATCAACTAATACTACTCCTGACTGAGTATTTTCTTGAAAGTTTTCTTTTGTTAATTCTATATATTTTGACATTTTTTATCCTTATCCTATATATTCTATAATATCAACAGCAGCTGTTGCTCCATCTGCTGCTGCACATACAACTTGTTTTGCTGCATCAATTCTTACATCTCCTGCTGCATAAAGCCCAGATAGACTTGTTCTCATTTTAAGGTCAACTATAACTTCACCTTGTGAATTTGTATCACAAATGAAAGTTCCATCTTCTTGTTTAAGTGGTTCATTTAAAACATTTCTTCCTACAAAAACAAATACACCAGGTACCTCTAAATCTCTAATTTGTCCATCGATTTTTGATTTTACTTTTAATCCTGTAACACCCATAGCATCACCATAAACTTCTTCAACATCTACATTTGTAACTTCTTCAATATTTTTACGAGCTTTCATATGCTCTATTGTTGAAGGGGCTGCTCTATATGTATCACGTCTATGAACAATATAGACCTTTGAACAGATTTTTGAAAGATAAACTGCTTCTTCAATAGCAGAATCTCCACCACCAATTACAGCAACTTCCTTACCCTTATAAAAGAATCCATCACATGTCGCACAAGTAGAGATTCCTCTTCCAAAGAACTCATTTTCCCCTTTAAATCCAGCACGTCTTGGAACAGAACCTGTTGCAAGAAGTACAGATTTTGCTTCGCAGACTTTACCATCTGCTGTTGTAATTGTAAAAATATCATCATTTTTAACTACATTTGATACTTGGTTCATTTCATGGTTTAATCCAAACTTCATAGCTTGTGCTGGCCAGTTTTCCATAAGTTCCATACCTGTCATTATATTACCTTGACCTGGGTAGTTTTCTATTTCAGAACTTCCTGTAATTTGACCACCTGGCATTCCCATTTCAAACATTGTTACATTGTTTAAGCCACCTCTAGTAGCATAAAGTCCTGCTGTAAGCCCAGCAGGTCCTCCTCCAATAATTGCTAAATCTAACATGACTATAAACTATCTTCGTTTTTGCCTAAGTACTCAGCAACACCATCAGTTGTAGCTTTCATACCCTCATCACCTTTATTCCAGCCAGCTGGACAAACTTCACCATTTTCATTTGTAAAAATCATAGTATCTACCATTCTAATCATTTCATCTATATTTCTTCCAAGTGGTAAGTCATTGATAACTGCATGTCTTACTGTTCCATCAGTATCAATTAAAAATGATCCTCTAAGTGCAACTTTGTCATTTAATAATACATCATAATCACGTGCTATTTGTTTTGAAAGATCAGCAACCATTGGGAACTGTACTCTTCCAATACCACCATTTGCAACTTCAGTTTCTCTCCATGCAAAGTGTGCAAATTGAGAATCAACTGAACAACCAATTACTTGTACTCCTCTTTGTTCAAAATCTTTTACTCTATTTGAAAAAGCAATAATTTCAGAAGGACATACAAATGTAAAATCTAAAGGCCAGAAAAATAACACTGCACCTTTTTCACCAATATTCTCATATAAATTGAAATCTTCTACTATTTGACCATCTGCTAAAACAGCTGTTGCTGTAAAATCTGGAGCTTTTTTTGTTACTAACATTTTTTATCCTTTAATAATATTTATTTTTTTGATAAGAGAAGTATAATGGAATAAATATTAAAGTTTACTTAATAATATTTATCTAAAGATAAATATTATCCTTTAGTCTAAATTTATTTAAAATAAATTTCTGTTTAATCAAAATTAAACTAAAGATGATAAGATATTAATATTAAATTATTTTAAGGATTATTGTGTACATGCAAATAGAAGAAAAATTAGCTTTATTTTTAAGTGAAGATATAGGTAAGCTAATTTTAATGTCAAGTGCAAAGGTAAAATACACCAGTAGTGCAAAGTAAAAGTGCACCACTTTATTAATAAAAATAAATACAATAAACTCTAAATAAAATATTTGGAGTTGGTATGATTGATAAAGA
>Ga0193954_1000253_pt1 | contig 32638 bp, 32 predicted proteins | sample BB_5_MG_FD_140340 | JGI IMG/M metagenome (GOLD analysis project Ga0193954, IMG submission 140340) | Microbial mat bacterial communities from the Broadkill River, Lewes, Delaware, United States - BB_5_MG | ecosystem: Environmental > Aquatic > Freshwater > River > Microbial mats | place: USA...
CTTGTATATGCCATTTTGTATCCTTAGTTTTTATATTTTAGAAGAAGTTGAAGTCATAGTGATATGCTTTTCTTTTTCGATAAAGAAGTATATATTTTATTTATAGCTTGAAAATAGCGTTTTGTTTATAAAGGAATATTTGTAAATATACAGACTAAATTTATAGATATTGTAACAAAATTACACATATTATATAATATAGAGTGAAAATATGATACAATTAATCCTTACATATGAAGGATTATTATGAATATATTATTAACAGAACAGAAAGATAAAGCTATTGATATTGAGTTAGTGTTTTTAAAGAATCTAAATAAACTATCAAAAAAGATAAAAAATAGATTAGATAAGATTGGTTTTTCAATTGAAAAGGAAAGTATCGAAATAGTTGATAATATTTGCTATATTGGATTAGGAAAACTAAAAGGGGAGTCTCTAAAAATTGCATTTGCAAATATGATTCAAAAAATAAATAAAACAAATTTTCGAGAAATTTATGTAAATTTATTTCAATATGAGAAAGAACTCAATTTAAATGAGATTGTTGAAGGTGTTGTATTAGGTGGATATAGTTTTACACACTATAAAAGTAACACTATATCAATACAAAAAACTCTCCATATAAATATATCATCGGCAAAAAAAAGTAAAAAAGATTTGGAGGGGCAGTATAAGAATACGCTTACTATTATGAAGAGTGTAAATATGGTACGAGATATTGTAAATACAACGCCAGAAGATTTTTATCCTGAAATAATGGCAGTAAAAGCAGAGTCTATTGCAAAAGAAAATTCTTTGGAGTGTAAAGTTTTTGGAGAAGATTATTTAGCTAAAAATGAAATGAATGTAATGTTGGCAGTTGGTCGAGCTTCAAGACATGAAAGTAAACTGATACATCTCACCTATAAACCAAAAAAATCTAAGAGAAAAATAGTGATAGTAGGAAAGGGACTTACTTATGATTCTGGTGGTTTGAGCTTGAAAAGTTCTGGTGGATTAACTATGAAATGTGATAAAAGTGGTGGAGCTGCTGTATTGGGAATTATGAATGCAATTACTTCACTCAACTATGAATATGAAGTGCATGGTATCATAGGGGCTGTTGAAAATATGATAGGTGGAGATGCGTATAAACCAGATGATGTACTTGTAGCTAGAAATGGTACAACTATTGAAGTACGAAATACAGATGCAGAGGGACGTTTGGTTCTTGCAGACTGTTTATGTTATGCACAAGATGAGGTAAAGAATATAGATTATATATTTGATATGGCAACACTTACAGGGGCTTGTATCGTAGGACTAGGTGAGTATACTACAGGTGTGATGGGTCATAGTGAAAAATTAAAGAAGAAAATGATTCACTCTTCTAAAAAATCAGGTGAATTAGTGGGAGTACTTCCAATGAACAGATACCTTATGAATAAAATGGAGAGTAAAATTGCAGATATAACAAATTCAGCAAGCTCTCGAAGTGGTGGTGCAATTACTGCTAGTATATTTTTGGATTATTTTATAGAAAAAGAAAATAAAAATAAATGGTTACATTTAGATATAGCAGGTGCGGCTTATAGAGAAGAATCTTGGGGATACAACCCTTTTGGAGGAACAGGAGCAGGGGTGAGATTGATACTTGATTTTATAAAGAGATTAAAATAAAGCTTCAAAAGCTTTATTTTATTTCTTTGGTTTGATGGTAAAAGTATTTCCATCTGTATCATTCATAATAATAGTATAAAGTCCTTTCCCATATAATTTTTTGAATTCAAATCGAGGATTTTCACTAATAGCGGAAGATGTTTTGATACGAACTATTGTTTTGTTATCATCTAAAATTTCAAGAGTATTAATATAAAATTCAGAATTACCAAAAAACAATCCTGTTTCCATAGGATGATATATTGAAAACTTTAAAGAAAATGTATCATCATTTTTAAAAATTTTCCTACGAGTTTTGCCTAAAAGTTTCTGCTTTTTATTTGCTTTGTTGGAATCTACTTCTACCGTACATCCTCCCCCTTGGCTATGTATATCAGCTGTTGCTAAATGCCAAATATTTTTGTCATCAAGAACAGCAACTCGTAAAGGGGTAGATTGAGCAACTTTAATATTGATAGAGATAGTGGGTATAAAATCTATTACTTTCATATCCAAAATTGATTGGATAAGATTGAGATCTGCAAAAACAAGTAATCTTTGAGCATTCTTATAAAAACTTGCATCAATAAAAATAGGTACTTGAGCTGGATTATCTGCAAAATCAGGTACTTGAATTTGGATATGTGTGTCATTTTGTATAACGGTATCATTGTTAAAAAAGTGTTGTTTTGTATCTTTACTCAGTGATATTAGATATTTTTCTGTATTACTCCATACATTACTTGTGCAAACACCTAGTAATAAGATGAGTCCCAATAATGAATTTTTCATATTTATTCCTTATATGCAAGAGGCATTTCATATTGTATGTTATATTTTGAAAATATCTTTTCGATAGTTTTATTGAGATATAATTCACGCATATAACTATCTAGTTTATAAGATAATGCTCGAAAGTCTGTCCGTACTGCAATACCCAAATCCCATGTAGAATTTACATATTTTAGTGGTTCACTCATAAAGTATTTCTCTTTATTATGTTTATATTCTAGTCCAAATTCAAGCTGTGATTTGAGTCCAGAGATCGCATCAATTTTACCAGCTTTTAAATCTTTTATTGCATCAAATATATTCATATAATGTTTTACATTTGATTGTAAAGCACCCTTAAATGAAGATGTTAAATGTGCATCAGGCAGAGTATCTATCTCTACACCAATTGTATAATATTTGAAAATAGCTAAGTTTCGTATCGCTGGAATAGTTTGTTTGTTTGTAACTATCACCCATCTTTCTGAATGATAAGGAGATTTCATCACAACTAATTCATTGGATAATTCCCCTGTGACTTTTTCTGTTTGACGGATAAAATCATAATCAAATGGTATTCTAAACATCACATCGGCTTTTGTTTTATGGATTAGGTTCCCTTTCCATATTACATTTCTTAAGTCATCTTCGAGATTTTCATCTGAACCTGTCCAGTACCAAATAGGTTTTACACCTAATTTTTGAGCCATATTTTTAGCAATTTCTATATCAACCCCTTTTGCAATACCATCTTCAATATAAGAATAAGGTGGAAAATTTTCATAGATAGCTACGATAATATTTCCACTTTTTTGTATATCTTCTAATGATCTTGCTAAAAGACTGTTATATATAATTGAAATTAAAAATATTATTTGCAGTAAATTAAAATTTAATTTCATCAGTGTATCTTAGTCTATAGGAACAGTTGCAAGCCATGATCTAATTGACCAGATTGCTTCATTTGATAAAATACCTTTAAAAGGGGGCATATAAACATTACCATTTCGTACAGCACCCTCATGGACTCTTCCTAAAAAATACTCATCAGTATCATCATCATCCGCTTCTAAATATCTTAAATCGGGAGCAATACCACCAGAAACAGCACCTAAACCATGACATCTTGCACAGTTAGAGTTGTATCCTGATTTACCAATTTCAATTGCAGTTGCATCTCCTCTAAATGGATTTATAATTACATCATCGCTAATATGTTTTAGTCCTTTTGTATCCATCGGTTGTGGTGTCACATCTCCATGTGAAAATCCCAATGTTGTTAGAGTTACTAAGCAACATGCTACTTTTGTTAATTTTTTCATTATTTTTCCTTGTATGTTTATGTAAGTATATACTTTATGTATAGCTTGAATATAGCGGTATTTTAAAATCCATCAATTATATTTTCTAATAATTCTAATATAGTTTGATTGAGCATATCTACACTCGTATCACTTGTATTTATCTTCTGTGCTAATTGGTAGAGTAGTATTACATTGTGTGGTGATGACTCATAAATAGCAATACTAATGGGACAGTACAGTATATTATTTTTATTCTCTGCTAACAACTTATATCCTAAACTATTTTTACAAAATCCAAGTTTTTTGGCATTTATAAAGATTGGAGGTTTTTTATAATATTTTGCATTTGTATTTGCAACTTTCCCAATATTAGAACGGTATGAAAGTATAAAACCATCTGTAATCATCTCATCTTCGAGTGCATAGACAATATCTTCAAAATTTGTTTTTATTCTATACTCTACAAAATTATCATTTTGCAACTTTTGATAACTGAATAATTGTGTAAGGAATAGAATATAAATCAATAAATATTTCATCATCTATTTACATTGCATCTCATGTGGAGCTATCCCTAAGGTGTCCAAATCTGTAAAAGGATGCAAAAAACCAATTTGTGGAGAAGTAGAAACCAAGGCTTTAGGATGAATCAAAGATATAGGAAGTCTTAATTGTCCATTATATTTTCTAAAAGTAAGTTTTCTCCCTTTGTATGCTGCGATTTCAAACTTGTCTGAATAGATAAAATCAATATTTTCATTTACATTCTTTGTATTTGTTTTACTTACAGCTGTTATAAGAGTCCTTACAGCTACCCATGAGGCATAATCTTTATTTGTCATCCATCTTGATGCAAATTTTTCAAATCTACCTTGAAGTTGCGCTGCACCCCATGCTTCTATCACTTTATTCCATGATACTGGTGTCAGTCCTGCACTTCCAGCAACTGGTCGTGGAGTCCATGTATTAAAATATACATATTGAGAAAAATCGCCATAAAAATCTGAAACCAAAACTACATCATGTTCTTTGGCTTGTGTAAAAGAGGGCATTTCACTTTGTGCTTTTCTTCTTATGTCACTATTAAATGTCCATGTTTTTTCCTCAACGATATTCCCACCAAATCTTTTACTTGCTCTTTTAATCGCATTTTCAATTTTTATATCTTCGGGTGTTGTCCCTTTGATAAGTAGCCAGTTTTTCCAATCTCTTTTAATTAAAAATTGTACTAATCCATCGTATAACATCGCATCACTTGCTATTGTATGTAATGTATTTTTATGGCATATATCTTTTCTAAATGTACTACTAGTATTGGCACTATTGATAAGTAGTGCTTGTTTTGATAATGGATTATTTTGAAGTTTAGTAAATAGTTGGTCGCTTGTATTTAAAATAATATATGCACTATCTTTATTTTTTTCTATAAATTTCTCAAAAGTAGTTATTAACTCTTTTTCTTTTTTAGAAATAACTGTATGTAATACAAAGTTTTGATTTGAAAATCTTGATGTTTTCAGACTATCTTTTATCGCTAGTTTAGCACCTTTTAGTCCACTATCTTTGGGTTCTTCAATGATATTTGATAAAACTGGCGGTTTTTTAATAATCTCTTCAAGATATAAAATATTGATATTTAACTCTTGTGAAAAAAGAGATACACTTAACATAGCTAAAAATAGTAAGCTTTTCATAATGATTCCTTATATGTTTTGTATAGTGTATAAAAAGAGTATAGCATGAGTATAGGAAAATGGTATTTTGCTATATTCATGCTTTAATTGTATTGTAGAGTTCTTACATAAATAAAAAAACTCAAGGAATAACAGTGAAAAAAATTACATTAGCAACAATGCTTACATGCTCAATAATCAGTGCAGATACACTTTATGTGTCAAATGAAAAAGACAATACTTTATCTGTAATTGATACAGTTACAAATAAAGTTGTTGAAACAATTGAGGTTGGTCAAAGACCACGAGGGATTATATTAAATAGAGATAAATCTCGTTTATATATATGTGCTAGTGATGATGATACTGTTCAAATAATGGATACAAAAACCAATAAAATCATTGGAGATTTACCATCAGGGGATGATCCTGAACAATTTGCATTACATCCAAATGACAAACATCTGTATATAGCAAATGAAGATGATGCTGTTATTACTGTAGTTGATACAGATAAAAGAACGGTAGTATCACAAATAGATGTTGGTGTTGAGCCTGAGGGTATGGCTGTAAGTCCTGATGGAAAATATGCTATAAACTCTTCTGAAACTTCTAATTTTTTACATTGGATTGATACAAAAACAAATAAAATTGTTCATAATACTCCTGTTGATCAAAGACCAAGACATATAGAGTTTAATAAATCAGGTGATAAAGTTTGGGCGAGTTCGGAAATTGGTGGTACGGTTACAATTATTGATGTAAAATCAAAAGAAAAATTAAAAACTATAAATTTTAAAATCCCAGGTATTTTTAAAGATAATATTCAACCAGTTGGTATAAAATTAACAAGTGATGGAAAATATGCTTTTGTAGCACTAGGACCTGCAAATCATATTGCAGTTGTGGATGTTAAAACATATATGGTTATTAAATATTTACTAGTTGGAAAAAGAGTTTGGCAAATGGAATTTGTAGAAAACGAATCAAAGCTGTATAGTGCTAATGGTGTAAGTGGTGATGTATCTGTAATAGATATAAAAAAATTAAAAGTAGAAAAAAGTATAAAAGTAGGAAGATACCCATGGGGATTGGCTGCAATACCAACAAAATAATATGAATAGATTAGAATTAAAAAATGTGAACTTTAAATATGATAAAAACTTAGTATTAAATAATGTTTCTTTTGCTATCCCTAATAATACATTTTTTGTATTGTTAGGTTTAAATGGAGCAGGAAAATCTACTATTTTCTCTTTATTGACTAGATTACTAAATCTTCAAGATGGTGAAATTATGATTAGTGGCTCTCATATAAAAGAGTATCAAAAAGCTTTGAGTAGTATAGGTGTGGTATTTCAAGAGCCAACGCTAGATTTAGATTTAACTGTACGCCAAAATTTATATTATTATGGTTCATTAAAGGGTTTATCTTTTAAAGAAACATTAGTATCTATTGAAAGTGAGCTTAAAAGTATCGGTTTAGAATCAAAACTAGATGTTGTTACAAAAGAGTTAAATGGTGGACATAGAAGAAGAGTAGAGATCGTACGAGCTTTGATAAATAAACCAAAATTACTTTTATTAGATGAAGCAACAGTTGGACTTGATGTTAAAAGTAGGTTTGATATTTTGAAATATATTCGCCAGCTTGTAAAGGAAACTGACTTATCTGTATTGTGGATTACGCATCTTTTTGATGAGGTAGAAAATAGCGATGGATTAGCAATTATTAAAAATGGATCAATTATAGAGAGTTCAAATGTTTCTCATATATTACAAAAGCATGAAAAATCATCTATAGATGATCTATTTGATTATTTAACAAAAAAGGTTCATAAATGATAAAGCATTATAATTGTGCAAAAGGTATTATCTATAAAGAACTATTACGATTCTTTAAACAAAAAAGTAGATTTTTTTCTGCATTAGTTCGACCCTTATTATGGTTGCTTATTTTTTCAGTTGGATTTAAAAGTGCTTTAGGTTTGGCTATTATTCCTCCTTATGAAACATATATCACTTATGAAACATACATCGTTCCAGGACTTGTTGGTATGATTTTACTTTTTAATGGGATGCAAAGCTCCCTTATGATGATATTTGATAGAGAGATGGGGAGTATGAAAATCCTTTTATCTTCTCACATGAATAGAAACTTTTTACTTTTTTGTAAAATGTTCGCTACAGCTATAGTCTCAACAATCCAATCAATCACTTTTTTAATTATTGCATATTTTTATGGGATAGAGATGAGTATACAAGGGTATATTTTAGTTATTCCTGTTGTGCTATTCTCTTCATTAATACTCAATGCAATGGCACTTTTTTTATCTTCAGTAATTAAGCAATTAGAAAACTTTGCAACCGTTATGAACTTTGTTATTTTTCCGATGTTTTTTCTCTCATCAGCTCTATATCCATTGTGGAAGATAAAAGATTCTAGTATTTTAATATATAATATATCTTCCTATAACCCTTTTACTTTTATCGTTGAATTTATACGGTTTACTCTTTATGCTAAATTTGATTTTACAAATTTTATAATTGTTATTGGGCTTCTTATCTTCTCTCTATTACTAGCATTTATAGGCTATAGCTCAAAAAATATTTTTAAAAAAGGTAACAAATAGAGAGTTTTTATAACTAGCTATATTCAAGCTATACTTATGTTGTATTCTTCTATTCAGACAATTCCAAAGCGTGGTGTTGTAAAAATAAAAGGAGAAAACATGTTAAAAAAGTATTTATTAACAGGTGTTGTAACTGCAGCACTAGCTATTTTAATTAGTGGTTGTGCTACAAATGATCTTACTAATACTAAAGTAGATAAGCCAGAGTACAGTCCTGTTACATATACAGATATTGTAAATGATGCAAAAACTGTAAATGATGTCGTATCTTATGGATTAGGTCAAAAAGGGCAAAGATATTCACCTATGACTCAGATCAATAAAAGTACGATTAAAGATCTAGTTCCAGTATGGAACTTTTCATTTGGAGGAGAAAAACAAAGAGGTCAAGAAGCACAAGCTTTAGTGAAAGATGGGGTTATGTATGTAACTGCTTCTTATTCTAGAATATATGCTATTGATACTACTACAGGTGATGAGTTATGGCAATATGATGCTAGACTTCCTAGTGCTATTCTTCCTTGTTGTGATGTTATTAATAGAGGGGCTGCAATTTATGATAATTTAGTTATTTTTGGAACACTTGATGCTAAACTTGTTGCACTCAATAGAAAAACTGGTAAAGTAAAATGGAAAAAGAAAATAGCAAATTATAAAGATGGTTATTCTTATACAGCAGCTCCACTTATTGTAAACAATTTATTAATCACAGGAAATTCAGGTGGTGAGTTTGGTGTTGTTGGTAAAATTGATGCAAGAGATCCTTTAACTGGTAAACTTGTTTGGTCTCGACCAATGGTTGAGGGTCATATGGGATACTTAAATGGTAAAGAAAATGGAATTACTGGTACAACAAATGCTACATGGCCAGGTGATTTATGGAAACATGGTGGAGCTGCTCCTTGGAATGGTGTTACTTATGATCCAGATTCAAACTTGATCTATGTTCCAACAGGTAATCCATCACCATGGAATTCTCATGAAAGACCAGGAGATAACTTATATTCTTCTTCAAGAGTAGCTATCAATCCTGATACGGGAAAAATAGTATGGCATTTCCAGACAACTCCAAACGATGGTTGGGATTATGATGGTATGGCTGAATTAGTACTATTTGAATATGAAGAAGATGGTAAAACTATTAAAGCTGGAGCTACTGCTGATAAAAATGGATTCTTTTATGTTTTGGATAGAGAAACAGGTAAATATATCAGATCTACACCATTTGTAGAAAATATAACATGGGCAAAAGGTATCGATAAAGATGGTAAACCTATAGTAAATGAGATGAATAGACCAGGTAAACCAAGTGCTACAAAACAAGGTACGACAGTATTTTCTATTCCTTCATTCTTAGGTGGAAAAAACTGGAATCCTATGGCATATTCTGCTAAAACAGGATTATTTTATGTACCATCAAATGAGTGGGGAATGGATATTTGGAATAAGCCAGTTCATTACAAAAAAGGTGCTGCTTATATGGGTGCTGGTTTTACAATCAAACCTACATTTAAAGATCATATAGGTGCATTAAAAGCCGTAGATCCTCAAACAGGAGATATTAAATGGTCATATAAAAACAAATCACCATTATGGGGTGGAGTGTTAACTACTGCTGGTGGTCTTGTATTTGTAGGTACTCCTGAGGGTAAACTACTTGCATTAGATGATGAAACAGGTGAAGTGTTATACTCTTTCCAAACAGGTTCTGGAATCGTATCATCTCCTATTACATGGGAACAAAATGGTGAACAATATATCTCTGTGACATCTGGTTGGGGTGGAGCTGTTCCTTTATGGGGTGGTGAAGTTGCTAAAACTATCAAAAAATTTAACCAAGGTGGAACTGTACATACATTTAAATTACATAAATAATTTAAATGATACCAAAAATTTATAAAGGAGGACAAGATTATGGAATGGAAAAAACCAACTTTCGTAGATAATAGATTTGGATTTGAAGTAACAATGTATATTTGTCACATATAATCAAGTTTCGTCAAGAGTAGAAATATATCTACTCTTGCATTTAAATTATTTTTTTTCAGATAAAAATGTTTATTTGAATAAAAATAATAGAAGGATACAAGATGAAAATAGAAGTACTAGGCTCTAGTGCAGGGGGAGGATTACCTCAGTTTAATTGTAATTGTGACAATTGTAAAGCATATAGAGCAGGTTCAACAAGTGTTAAAAGAAGAACACAAAGCTCAATCACAATAAGTGAAGATGGAGAGAATTGGGTATTGTTTAATGCATCGCCTGATATTTTAGAACAAATTCACAATTCACAATTTTTACAGCCAACAGCTTTAAGAGAAACAAAAATAAAAGCGATAGTATTTATTGATGGACAAATTGACCATACAACTGGATTATTAAGTTTAAGAGAGGGTTGTCCACATGAAGTGTATTGTACAAAAGAGGTCAATGAAGAACTCAATACCTCTTTCCCTTTATTTAAGATGCTTAAGCATTGGGATGGTGGAGGAGTCAAATATAATGAAATTATTCCGAATAATACAAAGTTTGAGATACCAGTGATGCCAAATTATGAATTTTATGCACATCCTCTTATCTCAAATGCACCGCCATATTCAGTATATAGAGACAAACCACGAGCGGGTGATAATATAGGTATAGTTGTAGTCAATAAAAAAACAGGTAAAAGACTTTTTTATCTTCCTGGACTGGGTGTTTTAGAAGATCATATTATTGAAGAGATGGGGAAAGCTGACATATTGTTGATAGAGGGAACATTATGGACAAATGATGAGATGATCAAAGGAAAATTTTCTACAAAATTAGGAACAGATATGGGGCATGTTCCTTTAAATGGGGAAAATGGTTTGATTAGAGTGTTGGATACGCTTACAAAACCTAGAAAAATATTAATACATATTAACAACACGAATCCTATCTTAGATGAAAAAAATGATGAATATAAAGAGCTTATCTCTCACGGAATTGAAATTTCGTATGATGGTATGAGTATAGAAATTTAAAAATATAATGAGGAATACAAAATGAATAAAAGCAACGAATTATTAAGTAAAGAAGATTTTGAACAAAAATTAAGAGATATGGGATCGATGTATCATATTCATCATCCTTTTCATGTGCGTATGTATGAGGGATCTTGTACAAAAGAGGAGATTCAAGGGTGGGTTGCCAATAGATTTTATTATCAAACTGCGATTCCTATTAAAGATGCAGCAATTATGTCAAACAATCCTCCTATTGAAGATAGAAGAAAATGGGTAGATAGAATTTTGGATCATGATAGTGTAGATGGTGGAATTGAAGCTTGGCTTGATTTAGGTGTAGCTGTTGGTTTAGATAAAGAAGATTTAATTTCGCATAAGTTTGTTTTGCCAGCGGTTAAATTTGCAGTTGATGCCTATATAAATTTTGCAAAACAATCTCCTTGGAAAGAAGCGGCTATGTCATCGCTAACAGAGATGTTTGCCCCTCAAATTCATCAACAAAGACTAGATACATGGCCAAAAAACTATCCTTGGATAGAACAAGATGGATTACGATATTTTCAAAAAAGACTCAGTGAAGCACGGCGTGATGTACAGCATGGGTTGTCTATGACACTTGTGGAGTTCGATACGATTGCATTACAAAATAGAGCTTGTGAGATATTGCAGTTTAAGCTTGATATTTTGTGGGCAATGTGTGATGCTTTGTACTTAGCATACGAGTTAAAAAGACCACCATATTTTAATATAAAGGGTTGTCATGCAACTAGAAAAATTAATTTCAGTAAATAGTAATTTCCAATTACAATGGGAAGAAGCTCAGAATTGTTATGTATTATTATATCCTGAGGGTATGGTACAGTTAAGTCAAAGTGCGGGGGAGATTATGTATTTGTGTGATCAAAAGAATACAATACATACAATTGTTCAGTTACTTGAAGATAAGTTCAATGTAGTAGGTTTGCAAAATGATGTCGTTGAATTTGTAATAGATGCTATGCAAAGAAAATGGCTGGTATATGATGAAAAATAAAATCAAACCACCATTATGGATACTTTTAGAGTTGACGCATAAGTGTCCTTTGGAGTGTACTTATTGTTATAATCAGCTTGATTTTGCTAACACAAAAGATATGATGAATAAACAAGATTGGTTTAGAGTAATGGAAGAATCAAGAGCCATGGGGGCTGTTCAGCTTGGTATCTCAGGTGGTGAACCATTACTTAATAAAGATCTAGTAGAGATTGTACAAAAAGCAAATGATTTAAAGTTTTATACAAATCTTATCACTTCAGGAGTTGGGGCAGATGTCAGTATTCTTCAAAAATTAAAAAATGCAGGTCTAAAAACTATACAGTTAGGTATTCAATCTCACAATGAAAATACGATGACACTGATTACTAATAGTAAAAATGCCTATAAAGACAAAATTGCTTTTGCAAAAGAGGCAAAAAGATTAGGTATTCAGCTTATTGTAAACTCTTGTATCACAAGACAAAATATAGGAGAAATAGGGGATATTATAGAATTTGCAGAGAGTTTAGAAGCAGACTATCTTGAGGTTGCAAATATTCAATATTATGGTTGGGCATTAGAGAACATTAATGCACTTTTACCAACACAAGAACAGCTAGATGAAGCAAAAAGAGTTACGGATTATTATCGAGAAAAACGAAAAGATATGAAAGTGTTTTTTGTAGTTCCTGATTATTTTGCGAGTAGACCAAAAGCCTGTATGAATGGGTGGGGAAGTACATTCCTTACCATAAATCCAGATGGAGTAGCACTTCCATGTAATACAGCTAATACTTTACCTTTAGAGTTCCCAAATGTCAAAGATTTTACAGTCAAAGAGATATGGAACGATTCGCATGCTTTTAATTATTTTAGAGGGGATAAATGGATGAATCCTACCTGTGCTGCATGTCCTGAAAAAGAACAAGATTTTGGAGGGTGTCGATGTCAGGCTTTTGCACTGACTCAAGATATGCATGAAGCAGATCCTGTGTGTGATAAATCATCGTATCATGGAGTAGTAACAAACATAGTAGAAAAAAGCCTTTCTTCTTTGGATAGTAAAGCTATTTATAGAAATAGAGTCAATTCTCTTAAGTTTGTTAAAACTGTGTGTACTTAAAACATGTTGAGTCTAATTTATGTCTAAAAACAGTTCTTTCTGATATTATTTTATATGAAAACTTATAATTACACATTTAAAGATAACAACTTTATTGATACAATTGACTATACATTATTTGCTGATAAAAAAAATATTTTAATACAAATATTTTCTGGAGAAGATAAAAATACATTAGTGTATCTTTCTACTCTATTTGACAAAAAAATTCCACAAGCACTCTGTGTAGGGACAACAACTGATGGTGAGATTAATGGGGCTGTTATCTCAACAAATCATACAATTATCTCTATCTCCGTATTTGAGAAAACTACTTTAAAAGGACATATTATTGAAGATGTAAGTTGTTTTCAAAATGGATATGAGATAGCTCAAAAAGTACAAACTCAAAATACAAAACTTCTTATTAGTTTCACATGTGGTATTGGTGCTAATTGCGAAGAATACTTAAAAGGGATAGAAAAGTTTGATAATACATTACTTGTTTGTGGAGGAATGTCTGGTGACAACGCTTTATTTAATGAGACAAGTATTAGCTTTGGTAAGCAAGTAATCTCTAAGGGAAATGTAGCTGTTTCTCTCAATTCTGATGTTTTACAAGTGAAAAATGGAAGAAAATTTGACTGGCTTCCTATAGGTTTAGCACATACTATAGATGAGGTTGATGGGAATAGAATTTATTCAATAAGTGGCATGAAACCTTCCGAATTTTATAAAAAGTATTTGGGTACAAGTATCGCTCAAACTGAATTTCCACTTATCGTTGAAAAAAATGGAATACCAACTGCACGAGCAGTATTAAGACAACATAGTGATGGGAGTTTAAGTTGTGGAGGAAACCTTAAAAAAGGTGATATAGTGAAGTTAAGTTTTGGAGATGCTGAAGCTATTATGAGCAACTCATTGAGTTCTTTTGATAACCTTACTGATTATCCAATTGAAACTTTTTATATCTATTCTTGTATGGCAAGAAGACGCTATATGCAAGATTTAGTAAAAGTAGAAACAGCTCCTTTTTCTGATGTTGCACCCACTTCAGGGTTTTTTTCTTATGCAGAATTTTTTCATGAGAATGGACATAATGAACTTCTAAATCAAACTTTAACTATAGTTGCTTTAAGTGAGTCTTCAGAAAGAAATGAGAATCAAATAATTAATAGTAAAAACTATTCAAAAGATCAAGGGGTAACACCTTTTACAAAAACTCTCAAATCGTTAACCCATTTGATACAAAAAAGTACTACAGATTATCAAGAACAGTCAAAAAATTTGCAAAATGAAAAGATCTATTCCCAGCATTTACTTTCATCTCAAAAACAGTTTTTAAATCATGCTGTCCATGAAACAAATACTCCTTTGTCTGTTATTATGGGAAATATTGAACTTTATGAGATGGAAAATGGAAAAAATAAATATGTCACAAACATCGAAATCGCACTTAAAAATTTATGTTCTATATATGATGATTTGAGTTATTTGGTCAAAAAAGATCAAATAAATTATCCTAAACATGAGATAGATTTGGTTGATTATGTTAGAAGTCGTGTAGACTTTTTTTCAACGGTAGCAAATAGAGTACATTCTAAATTTATATTTAAGATACCTACATCTGAAATGATAATTGTATTTAACGAATCAAAACTTCAAAGAATAGTAGACAATACACTGACAAATGCTATCAAATATAGTTATGAAAATGAAGATATATTTATCATATTAAAAAAACAAAATAATTATTTTAGTTTAATTATATCGAGTCACTCCAAGATGATACAAGAACCCAAAAAAATATTTGAAGAGTACTATAGAGAAGAATTATCCAAAGATGGTTTTGGATTGGGATTAAATCTTGTAAAAAGAATATGTACAGAAGAAGATATAACAATTGATGTACAATCAACACAAGAAAATACCTCATTTGAATATATTTTTAAAGGAAAAAAATGAAAATATTACTTTTAGAAGATGACATCATGCTAAACGATGCCATCGCTCAATATCTTAATGCGGTAGGGCATATCATCACCTCCGTAAAAGATGGTGATGAATGTGTGGAGATATTAAAAATACAAAAGTTTGATCTTTTAGTTTTTGATATAAATGTGCCAAATATCGATGGACTTACTATCTTAGAAAATCTTCACAAAGAAAAAAGGATGGTGCCTACTATATTCATTTCTGCATTATTGGATATAGAAGATATTACAAGAGCCTTTGATATAGGGTGTCATGATTATCTTAAAAAACCTTTTCATCTCAAAGAGCTTGTATTGAGAATCGAAAAGATACTTAAAACAAGAGATGTCCCTATGCAACATAAAAGACTCTCAAAATCCTATAGTTTTGACTGTGAAAATATGACACTATATTTCAACAACGAACCACAAATCATTACAAAAAGACAAGTCCAAATCATAGAACTCCTTACAAACAATAGAAGTTTGGTATGTCACTATGATATGTTTAGAGACTATGTTTGGAATGATGATTTTATAGATAATGCTACAATAAGAGCAGAAGTCAATAGAGTCAAAAAAGTTTTAAAAGAAGACTTTATTATCAATATCCGTGGTGTTGGATATATGGTGGAGCGTCCAAGTCAAAAAAGTTAGATATTTGAACGCATTTTGAAAGATATTATTTTTCCTCCAAATTATCCTCTAAATGACTGATATTCATTCTGATAAATTTATAACTGATGTAGATAACTAAAGGCCAAAGGGCATACCATAACATCCCTGTTGTATAATTGATCTCTTCCATAATTTTCCTTAATAATGATGAGAATCAGATAGAATCTCATCTTTTGTAATTTTATTTGTATCCATAATTCTCCATAGATAAAATATGTATCCTAATACAATAGGTACACCAAGAGATACATAACTCATAACTTCGAGAGTATACAAACTTCCTGAACTATTTTCAATTGTTAATGAACTATTTAGATCAACAAGTGAAGGATAAATAGCTGTATGATTAAATCCTATGAGTGATAGCATAGTCGTAACGGTAAGAACAGTACCAATACCTGCAAACCAGATTCCTTTATCTGAATCTTTAAAAAGAGTACTATACATAGCATATAAGATGAAACATACTCCAGATATAAATGTGATTAATAATAGAGGCATTGACAAAAAGTTGTCTAAAAATTTATTTTGAACAACATAAAAAATATCGTCTTTATATTCTACTCCACTCAATATGAGTAACACTATTGCTACTAAAAGAAAAAATCCTAAAAATAAAACAAAATTCATTTTTAACTCTTTTTTTGCTCTTTTTATAATCATATCATGATCTATATTATTGATAAAATATAAACTTGCTAATACTCTTGAAAGCAAAAACAATGTCAATCCAAATGCTACATTAAATGGATTTAGGACAGCTTCTAAACCATAAGTATGCGTTACCCACGATGATAAATTCATATCACTTTTTATAAAATTTCCACCTGTAAAAAAAGTAGCGAGAGCAATACCTATTAAAATAATACCAAGGGAACCATTTATATATAAAAATATCTCATATGTCTTTTGTCCTAGAAAATTATTGGGTTTTACTCTGTATTCATACGATACTGCTTGAATGATAAAACAAAATAATATAATCATCCATACATAATAAGCACCGCCAAAACTCACCGCATACAGTAGTGGAAATGCTGCAAATAAAGCTCCTCCAAACATCACCAAAGTGGTAAAAGTAAGCTCCCATTTTCTCCCTAAAGAACCGATAATAATACTTTTTTCATCTTCTGTTTTTGCCAATGTATGTAAGAGTGTTTGACCACCTTGAACAAATGTCATAAATACAAATAACCCAGCTAATAATGCTATGATAAACCACCAGTATTGTTGGTATGTTAATAAATCAAACATCTAATGTACCTCCATCCCTTTTTTTACTTGTGTAAACATTATCTTTATCTCTGCTATTAAAAGAAAAGTGAAAATAGTTGCAAATAACCAAAATGTTAATTGTACTGCACCTGTAGCCAACTGTGATGTTGCCATACCAACAGGCAACATATCTTGTATAGCCCATGGTTGTCTACCCACTTCTGCAACAATCCATCCCATCTCACCTGCTAGATATCCTAAAGGAATAGACCATAAGGCTGAGTATAAAAGTACTTTTTGTTTTTTGAGTGTATTAATCATACTAAAATATAAGATGAGAAAAAATAAAACAAGAAACCAAGAACCAAGTGCAACCATGATATGAAAACTATAAAAAGTTAATGCTATATTTGGAATAATATCTTTTTCATTTTTAAGATAACCATATCCAAAATATTTTTCATACTCTCTAAATATTTTCAGTTCTTTAGTCGCTCGTGTTACATCTTTTAATTTTTTAGCTTCTTTATAGTTTTTGAGTGCTGCTATAGCAATTTTACCTTTTTCTATTTTTTGTGCAGCAGACTCAATACCATGTCTTTCATCTCCATATACAAGCTGATTGATACCTGGAACATAAGCATTCATATTATGAAATCCCAAAAAAGATAAAGCATACGGTATCTCTATACTCCATAAAAATTCTGGCTTATCATCACCTATCTCTTTCTCAGTATTGAGTTGACCCATGGCAACTATTCCCGCTCTATTGTGTCCATCATAAAGACCTTCCATAGCTGCTAATTTTGTAGGCTGATGTTGGGCTACTTGATGTGCTGATTCATCACCAGACATTATTAAAAAGATTGAAGTAATCAGTCCAAAAGTAGCAGCAACTACGATACTTTTTGTAGCTTTTACAACATCTTTATTTTTTAATATATAATAAGCACTAATACCCACTACAAATAAAGAAGCCATCACATAACCGCTTCCAATAGTATGTAAAAATTTTGAATATCCTGTTGGATTAAAAATAACAGCCCAAAAATTATCCATCTCAAATCTTGCACTCTCAGGATTGAAAACCATACCTACAGGATGTTGCATCCATCCATTTGCGATAAGTATCCAAAGTGCTGATAAATTTGACCCAATAGCCACTAACCATGTTGCAGTAAGATGCATCTTTTTACTTACTTTATCCCATCCAAAAAACATAATAGCAAAAAATGTTGACTCCATAAAAAATGCCATCAAACCCTCTATAGCAAGAGGAGCTCCAAATATATCTCCTACTATCCATGAATAATTTGACCAATTTGTACCAAATTCAAACTCCATAATGATTCCAGTTGCGAGTCCTATCGCAAAATTGATAGCAAATAGTGTCATCCAAAACTTTGTAATCTCTTTCCAAATAATATTGCCAGTTTTAACATAAATCGTTTCCATAATGGCAATAATAAATGACAAACCAAGTGTCAAGGGTACAAATAACCAATGGTACAAAGCTGTCAGTGCAAATTGGGCTCTCGACCAATCAACAAGTAAGGTATCTTCCATATTTTAAATATCCTTTTTTATTAAATTATTTAATACATGATTTGAGCGTTCTTCATCTGTAGTAAAATTTGTTTGTAAAAAGTTTGGAAAAAAAAAGATTTTCATAATGAGTATAAACACTATAAATTTAAAAGCTATTATTTTCCATAATAATTTACCTGTCTTCATATTTTTAAATCCGTCTATATATAAAAATACGATTTTTTTGAATAGATTTGCCATAAGGTATTTAGCTATTTTGTCTTTTTAATGTTTTATTTAAAAATTTATCTACAACTTCTGAAGCTGTAAGTCCATCAACTTTACTGATTTTTTGTACTTCTAATCCAATGAGATTTAATGCTTTTTCCATATTTGAACCAACTGCTTGTGCTAAAATCACATCACAACCTTTTAAATTTTGAATATCTTGTCTATGGTGTTCCACTTCATCGTCAGAGCTTCCATGTGTATGGTGTTCGTCTTCTTCACTATGTGAATGTGCATGATTATTTGTAATTACATCTATTCTTTTGCTATTTTCATAAATCACAAAAAAAGGTGCTTGACCTGTTCTTTTAAATACTGTTTCTTTGTCATTATCTACTGGTATAACTATTTTCATATAAATCTCCATTTTGTATTTGATATAATTATAATAAATATTACTTAGTATTAACTTACTAAATAGTAATAGTTTATGATAATAATATATTATGTTTTTTATAATAAAATATTATCATAGTTTTGTTAAGTGATTGTTAATTTTTGAGAGAGGTTTTATTTTTGTTTTTTCATCAGTGCCACCACATCATCTACACTCAAAACTTTTCCAGTACTTTTTACAACACCATCGATCACAAGGGCAGGGGTACTCATCACACCATATTCCATTATTTTCATCACATCATCAACTTTTATAACTTCGTGAAATCCACCAACTTTTGATAACGCTTCTTTTGCTACAGTTTCTAAAGTTTTGCATTTTGAACAACCAGTTCCTAATATTTCTATTTTCATTTTTTCTCCAATTATGGTTTTCACCTTTATTATAAAATTATATTAAACAGATACCCAACTAATAAGATAGAGGTACCAACTATAAAAAAGAATATCGAGATAAGTTTTACACTTAATACTCTTTTTAAAATCATCGCTTCTGGTAAACTAAGAGCCACAACTGCCATCATAAATGATAACGCCGTTCCCATCAGCATCCCTTTTTGAGTTAATACCTCAATAAGTGGAATTATACCTGCAGCATTTGAATACATAGGTATCCCCATAACAACAGCTACTATAGGAGCATACCAAACATCACCGCCTGCATATTTTCCTATAAAATCAGCAGGGATATATCCATGTATAAAAGCACCGATACCAACACCTACAATCACATAAAGATAAATTTTAAGAAAAATATCTTTTGTGTAGTCCCATGATTCATTTATTTTTTCTCTTATTTGACTTTCATTTTCATCTCCTGTATCACAACAACTATTTACAGGTTTTACCTCAATTAAAACCTCCTTTTCTAGATTTAAAGCTCCAATTACAAGACCTGCTACAATAGCAATAACCAAACCAATACTGACATACAATAATGCAATTTTCCAACCAAATAAAGAAAAAAGCATAGCAATAACAACAGCATCACTCAAAGGTGCTGAAATCAGATATGAAAAAGTTACTCCTAAAGGGATGCGTGCTTGTAAAAATCCTAAAAACAATGGAATTGCACTACACGAACAAAATGGAGTCAATACTCCAAAAAATGCCGCAAATATATGCCCCACTATTTTATTTTTTCCACTTATATAATCTCTTGCTTTCTCTATAGGAAAGTAACTTCTTAAAAAAGTTACAAGATAAATAATCGTAATCAACAGTATGAATATTTTTACTGTATCAAATAAAAAAAAGTGTAAAGCTTCTGCTATACTTGTATCTTTTTGGAGTTTTAAGAGATCATAAACAAATTTTCCACTTAAATCTTCCCACCAATCAAACATATTTTCTCCTTTATATTAATGTCAATAAAACAATAAATAAAATCGGTGGGGTTACTATCAGACCAAATTTACTATATTGCCAAAAGCCTATCGTTACACCTTTTTGTTTGAGAGTATGCAACCATAAAAGTGTCGCCAAACTACCAAAAGGTGTCATTTTTGGTCCTAGATTACATCCTATGATATTGGCATATATCATGGCACTATTTCCTATATCTTTGAGTGCTATATCCATCACCATAATAGTGGGCATATTGTTCATAAAAGCACTTAAAAATGCAGAGATAAAACCAGTCCCCATAACTGCGATGAAATCTCCTTGTGTATTTAAAGACTCTAATACAGTTGTGAGATATGTAGTAAGACCAGCATTTTTCAAACCATACACAACGATATAGAGTCCTAAAGAGAACCACACCACTTGCCAAGGTGCATTTTTGATGATATGCACAGGCTCGACAGTTTTAAATAATGTAGTAATGAGTAAAAATAAAAGTCCACCACCTAAAGCAAATACTGAAATAGGGATATCATACGCATCACCTACAAAATAGCCTACTAAAAGAAGTGCCAAAAATACCCATGAAAAGTAAAATAGCGTTTTACTTTTGAGTACATTGTCCGCATTTTGGAGTAAATCTATATCTACTTTTTTTGGTATATCTTTTCTTAAAACTACCAAAAGAACTACTATACTTACTATCACACTTACTATAAAAGGTAAATACATATTGAGTAAGTATTCACCAAATCCTATATCAAAATAGTTAGCGGTTACGATGTTTGTAAGGTTAGAAAATACAAATGGTAAAGAGGCACTATCACTGATAAATCCACCTGCGAGTAAAAATGCTAAAATTGTTTTCATATTGAGTTTTAAAATTCTCATTTTTGCTAGTAAAATAGGAGTCAGTATCAATGCTGCTCCATCATTGGCGAAAAGTGCGGAAACTAAAGCACCTAAAAGAATAGAGTAAACAAACATTTTTACACCATCGCCATTTGAGAACTTCGCCATTTTTAAAGCACACCACTCAAAAAAACCAATAGAATCTAAAACCAAAGATAAGATGATGATACCTATAAAGGCAAAAGTTGCATCCCAAACGATATCAAAAACTGTAAATAAATCTTGGTAACTCACCACACCAAAAATATACGCTACAACAGCCCCTATGATGGCACTCGTACCTATTTGTAACCCTTTTGGTTGCCAAATCACAAAAAGTAGGGTGATAAGAAAAATACTAGATGCTAATATCATCAACTATCACTATTACTTTAAGTTCTCACGCACTTGTGTAAGAAGTTCATCTTTTATAAGTGCGTATGTTTCTTCAAAAGCTTCAAAACCTTTTCCATCTGGATCTTCAAAACCTACATGGATTCTTTTGACTGGTTTAGGAAATGTTGAACACGCCTGATCTGCATTGCCACAAACTGTAACAACTAAATCAAAATCGATATCGATAACTTCATCTAAATGTTTTGAAAAATAAGTATCATCCCAAGCGTTGTGTAACTCCAATATTTTTTTAGCATTTGCATTGACTTTTCCAGTTGGTTTCATACCACAGCTAAAACCTTTTACACCTTCTAAGTGTGTATTTATAAGTGCTTCACCTATGATACTTCTACAACTATTTCCTGTACACATAATCAATACTTTTTTCTCTTTTATATCTGCCATTTTACATCCTTTGTTTAATTTTGGTAGTGTTGGTATTTGTAAATCTAAATAACTAATCTCTTCTAAAACATTTAATCGAAATTTATCAAGAGGTTTTCGTATACTATAATACGCCCATCTACCACGACGAGCAACTTTTAAAAATCCACCTTCTTTTAAAATTTTGAGATGTCTTGATATCCTTGATTGAATCATATCAAAAGAGTTTTCTATATCACAAACGCATACTTCACCGTTTTCATTGATAAATCGTAAGATACGAAGCCTGGTTTCATCATTGATAGAGCCGATTGTTTGAAGAAATATATCCATAAATTACCACCAAAATTGTTTTATTTTTAGAAGTATAGCTAAAATGTAGTTATATATCAAGATATATTGATATGTTTTTACTTTTGTTCTATTTTAGATATAATCATTAAAAAATAAAAAGGTTTTATTATGTACCTTCTTATAAGATATTTAATATACTATATGAGACAACTTTATGCTAATATTTAATAAATAGATTATGTGAGGAAATAATAATGAATTTTAATGAAGAATTAGAAAATTTAGTAAAAGCGAATATCCCGGCAATTCAGGTAGTTACTTATGAATGGCAAAGATTGTATGGTTTTTGTGTTGGGGTATCACAAAATAATGATTTAGATTTATTTACATGGAGTGTGGTGTCTGGTCTCAAAAAATGGAATAAAGAAGAAAATAATTTTATAGAAGAAAATGATGAGAAAGATCCCATAGATTTACTAGAATGGTTTAAAAAAATAGATATTAAAAATTCTATTTTAGTACTTGAAGATTTTCATCCATTTTTAAGTAATGAAAATTTTGGAATAATTAGACATATCAGAGAAATATGTAGAATCGATGAAAGTTTAAGAAAAACATTGATTCTTCAAACACCATTTAATTTAAATGTAAAAGAGTTTGAAAAAGAGATACCACTTTTAGAAATAGAATTACCTAGTGAAGAAACTTTAGAAGCAATTTTAGAATCTATTACTAATAAGCTACCGTATGATAATAAGCCTGATAGTGAAGATATAAGAGATATTGTTTCAGCATCTAAAGGTTTATCTATAATGGAAGCTGAGTGGACATATAGAAAAATAATTGCAAAAAAAAATAGACTTACAAAATACGAAATACCTTTGATAGTAAATGAGAAAGAACAGATAATTAAAAAAAGTGGAGTTTTAGAATACTTTCATCCGCAAGGTGACTTTAAAGAGGTTGGAGGGATGGAAAATCTTAAAGATTGGCTGGAAAAAAGAGGTAAAGCATTTACAAAAGATGCTAAAGATTTTGGGCTAGTATCACCAAAAGGAGTGATGCTTTTAGGTATTCCAGGGTGTGGTAAAAGTTTGGTATCTAAAACTATAGCAAATGAGTGGAAACTTCCTCTTTTAAAACTTGATTTAGGAAGTGTGTTTGGTTCACTTGTAGGTGAAAGTGAATCTCGTATGAGAGAGGCATTAGCTTTGAGTGAAGCTATATCTCCCTCTATTTTATGGATAGATGAGATAGAAAAAGGTCTTAGTGGTATGAGTAGTGGGGGAGATGGAGGAACTAGTGCAAAAGTATTTGGTACACTTTTAACTTGGATGCAAGAAAAAAAGAATGAAGTTTTTGTAATAGCAACAGCAAATAAGATAGATGACTTACCACCAGAACTTTTAAGAAAAGGTCGATTTGATGAGATATTTTTTGTGGATTTACCATCTTCTAGTGAAAGAGAAGAGATATTTAAAATACATATTGAAAAAAAAGAAAGAGATATAGATGACTATAATTTAAAAACTTTAGCAGAAATTTCAAATGGTTTTAGTGGAGCAGAAATTGAAGAAGCTGTAAATGAAGCACTATTTATAGCTTATGATAATGGAAGAGAAGTTGAAACCAAAGATATAGAAACTGCTATAAAAGCAACTTTTCCACTTTCAAGAACGATGTCTAATACTATAAAAGATTTAAGAGATTGGGCAAAAGTAAGAGCTAGATTTGCATCAAATGGACAAAGTGAAGAGTTGCCTAAAATAGATATAAAGATACCAACTCTTGCACAAGAAAAACACAATCCTTTTATAAAGTAGGTTAAAATGGCAGAATATAGAAAAAATAATAATAACAAGAGAAATAATAATTGGCATAATAATTTACAGCTTGGTGACCATTCATATTATAGTTGTTTTAGTAATTCATCTTCAAGAGTAAAAGCACTTGTAAATACTACAAAAGAAGCTCTAACTCCATACTATGACTTTTTAAATGAAGCTATAAAAGCAGAAAATAGAAAAGGTTCTTATGAGTGTGATTGGAAAAAAATAGAATCAAATTTTACATTAAAGATTGCACCCATTTATGCAAAATTTAAAGTTGAAAAACCAAAAACAGTTTTTAAGGTTTTAATTGAAGATATAGAAATATTAAAAGAAAGTAGAAATAAATTATTTTTTGATGTGCAAGATAAAACTATTAGATTTGATAAAGCTGATATTAAAATAGTAGATAATAATATTTTTTTTGACATTGAAAAATTACCACAAGAAGATGAGATATTAGAGATAAATAATGTTGAAGTTAAATATGAACTCACTAATTTATATTTAAACCAACATGATACAGTACAAAGTCAAAATAAAAAATATCATATTGATAAGTTAGAAATTTTAGATGATGGATGGAATATATACCTAAAAACAAATGACAATTTAAAAGAGATGGTAGTTGATAATCAAAAGTTAATTACAACAAAATATCAATACTCATTTAATAGCTTATTTGATAATGATACAGAGTTTATCTACGAAAAAATGGCAAATGAATATCAATGTAAAGTATTACCTACAAATAATATTTTAATAGATGAAGATGGTATAGAATATAAATGGACACAACAAAAGAATGGTAAAACAAATGACATAGTTATACAACTCATAGATGATGATAGTCAAGATGATAAGCTTATATCTGAATACTTTTTAGAAGAAGATGTAAAAACAATTTATCAAGGAAATGATAAAAAGCAAACTTTTGATATTAAAAAGAAAAAAGTTGATGATAAGATTTTAATATTGAGACAAGATTGGAAATATCCAAAACAATTAAAAGATGGCGATAAAATAAAAATAAAAGTAGATACTGGTAATCTTAAAAAACAACAAGATAGTATAAAACTTTTAAATAATTCTCCTGTAAAAGCACAACAAAATCTTATAAAACTTTTTGAAAGAAAAGATACTCGGCTTTGGAAAGATTCAAAAGAAGTAAATATTGATCTTTGGTATATATTAGATAATGAAGATTATGATGGAACAATAGATCAGCGAGAGTTTGTAAGAAAAGCTATAGCTACAGATGACTTTGCAATACTTGAAGGACCTCCTGGAAGTGGTAAAACTACAACTATCCTTGAGTTAGTATTACAACTTTTAAAACTTGGTAAAAAAATACTTTTATCTGCGTCTACTCATGTTGCAATAGATAATGTACTTGAAAGAATACATAAATATGATATTGATAAAACCGTAGAAGTTTTAAGAGTAGGAAGAGGACAAAATGTAGGAGAATCTGTTTCTCATTTGCAAATTGATGCTAAAATTGAAACATATATGAGAAATGGTTTTGATAAGAATATGGCAGAAAGAATTGTACTTGATAGTGGAAATCTAGTATGTGGTACAACAATGGGTATAAATCAATTTCCACCTATAAGAGATAGAGTAACTTTTGAAAATGGAATACGAAAAGATACAGATTTACCTATGGATATACTTTTTGACTATATGATTATAGATGAGTCTAGCAAGACTACTTTTCAAGAGTTCTTAGTACCTGCAATGTTAGCCAAAAAATGGATACTTGTAGGAGATATTAAGCAACTTTCGCCGTTTGTGGAACAATCTCATATAGTTCATAATTTTAATGTAGTAGTTCCAAAAGAGACACAAAAAGGTATAAGAATTGTATTTGAAACATTACATAATACATATGATAAAAAGAATAAAATTCAAAACCCATATATTGTAGAGGTTTCACAAAAAGAAGAACAAGAGATAAAAAAATACTTAAATTTTTGGAATGAAAAAGATAATAACCCCTATAAAGACAGAATAATATCTTATTCTAATGAAGAAGATTTATTAAAACTTTTGGGAAGTGATTTGATACTTATAAAAGATGGTACTTTTGAAGAGAGAAAAGAAAATTTACCAAAAACTCATTTAGTTATACTAAAAAGAAATTGTGATAGTGATGATTTTTGGTTTAAACAAAACTACTTAACCCATAAAAAAAGATTATCAAGATTTGCAACAATTAACAATAATTTTTCCAAAGATAATAATCCTTTTGAATATAAAGAATATTTTAAAGGGATGTTAAAAGAACAAAATTGGGCAGAAGCAATATCTTGGAGGATGATAAGAGTTTATGAAAGAAGGATGTTGAAAAATCCAGATTCTTATTATGAAAAAACATTTGAATTGTTAAAACCTATTGAAAAAAATAATGCAGTTGATAGAATATACAATATGACTCTACCATCTATTTTAGAATCAATTCAAGTGGGTAATGGTGAAAATCATAAAAACAATACAACAATTACAGATGGTTTTGATAAAAGAGATTTAAGCCAAAGGCACGAAACTTTAAAAACGCAACATAGAATGCACTCTGATATATCGAAATTTTCTAGGGATAGTTTTTATACAGTAGATGGAGTAAAAGCTTTACAAAATGCAAGGACTACAAATAGAAATTGGGATTATGAAGAATATAATAAACGATCTGTTTGGTTAGATGTAACAAAAAATGACAACTCTAATGGTCGTAATGTAGAAGAAGTAAAAGTTGTAATAAATGAAGTTAAAAAGTTTTTAAAATTTACAGAACAACATCCGAAAAATCAAGAAGGTGAACCTTGGAGTATAGCAGTCCTAACATTTCATCAAGCACAAGCAACTATTTTAAGAGATGGCATAAGAAACTTAACAAATCAACCAAATAAGATGTCAAAGTTCAATATTAAAGATATTGAGATACTTCTTTATACTGTAGATAAATTTCAAGGTATGGAAGCGGATATAGTTTTTATAAGTATGATGAAAACACAATCTATTGGTTTCTTGGATAATATAAATAGACTAAATGTAGCACTTACAAGAGCAAAATATCAAAGAGTTATAGTAGGTGATAAGAAATTTTTTGAACAACAAAGAGGTTCAGAAGAATTAAAAAGATTAGCTAAAAATGGAGGAATATAGTGACAATTGAATTAAGAAAAGATATAAAATTATATGAGATGGAATTTGTAGGGGAGGTAGACTTTTTTAAAGAATCACCCTATATAAAACTATTACAGAATTTTAAAACTGAAAAAGAATTAATAGAAGAATTAGAAGATAAAAATATGCCTGAATCAGCTATTAAGAATATTGTACAAAAACTTACAGATTTAAAGGTTTTAGAAAATGGTAATATTCAAGATATAAAAGATGGTTTTCCTGAAAAAGAATATGGTAAATATACTTTAGAAATATTTAAAAATGATACATCACTACCTTTCGAATTTAAAAATAAAGAAATCAAAAGAGGAAAAGCGGTAAGTAGAAATACGGCTGATAATATTAGACAAGATAAAAACTATATTAAAATGGTTCAAGATAAAACAAATAATAAATTTAGAATTAATAGTATTTCAAAGGATAAGGCACAAATATCAAATATGGGAACTGAAGAATTGGTTTTAAGAATGGATATAGATAGATGGAAATATAAAATTAATGGTCAATCATATGATATGAAAGATATTTCGTATATTGACTTATTTAAAGGAGAGTGGGATACTAAATATGACGCATTAATGATAAGTTTTACCGTTATTAAGAATCAAGATAAATCTCTTAAATCTTTTCAGATAAGTTATTCTGATGATATTGAATTAGAAAATTATGGTACATTTAAAGGTAAATTTAAAGATATAGAAATAATCCCAAAAACACAATATGATGGAAAAGAGTGGTTTATATATCTTTTAAAAGATGAAATAGAACAACTTAATAGATATATATCAAAAGAAGAGTTATATCAATTATGGGAAAATACAAAAGAAAAGTATCCTAAATTAAAAAAATTTGATTTAGAGTTTGATTTTGAGATGATACTAAAAGAGTTTGGTAAAAGTTCTAAGTATTATTGGCTTTTACAAGCAGGGATTGATTTGTATCCTTTTGATAATAGTGTAGTACCAAAGAATAGAGTTTTAATAGAAAATATAGAAGATTTTAAAAATAAATTTCATATTGATGTTGAAAAATTAGTTATTATTGATAGATATATAAATACAATAAGACATTTTAATATACTAGAAGAGATAAGTAAAAACCTCAATAATCCTAAGGTTACAATAATCACAACTAGAATTTTTGATTTTAAAGATAAAAAAAATATAGATAAAATCATATCAAATAATAATATCAATAGAATTATAAAAACAAAAGATGAATTACCACATTCAAGATATTGGGTATTGAATAATGATTTATTTTATAAAGTTGGTGAGAGTTTGGATAGCATTAAAAATACTAGTTTTGATAAATATAACGAAGATGAGATAAGTAAGTTTGATAATAAATGTATTGAATTATTAAATAGGGAGATGAAATAATGAGTAAAATAGAAAAAATTAATTTAAATGAAATAGTTGATTATTCGGACAATGAGATTGATTATTTTATAGAAGAAGGTAGTAATAGTGATTTAGTAAATTATGGGGAACTAATAAAGAAAATATACAATGCTAAAAAAACTATTCAGATATCATCTACTTCTATTATTTCAAATGAGATTATCGATGCTTTATATCAAAATAATGAGATAAATATATATATTTTATTAAAATCATTTGATAATGCAAATAATACCTTAGGTAGATTTGGAGAAAAAAAACCAGCTGTTATTAGAGAAGTTAAAGAGCTTGAAAATAACTTTGTGATAATAGATGATATTTCATATTTTTTTATTAATACATTGGAAAATAAAGAAAATATATTTATAAAACTTGATGAAAATAAAACCAAAGATTTAAGTTATATTTTCAACTACTATTTTTGGGATTGTGCAAGTCAAGAAAAATTAGTAGATGTAATTGCTAAACCTATAGAGTCTCCTTTTCCTCCTATTGGAATAAGGGTATTAGATTATATAAATACTATAACTACAGAATTTGGGAATTGTACAAAATTATTTATACCAAGAGATAAAAGATTTATAAGTGAGCTAAATAAAAATTGTGATAAGAAATATTTTAGTGATGAGATTGAAAATTGTGTTTATCAAAGTAATGATAATTTACAAATTGGAAAGCTTGTATTTAAAGATGAAACATTTTCTTTACAAAATAGATGGTTGTTAAAAAATAGTAGTTTAAAGGATATAAGTATTGAAGATCAGATTATACCTAAACAAAATAATTGGGATGGAGCGATAAATATAGAAGAATCAAAATATATTCAACTATCACAAATTGAAGCGAAAACTATTGAAGAGATGATAGATACAAAACCAAATGAATTTAAACAAGAATTATATATAAAAAATATCATATATAATTGGGATGTACTTCCTCCTTTAAAAGTAAAGGAATCAAAAAAATCATCTCTTTATAATGAATATGACAAATTAAATAGTAATTTTCAAGAACAATTATCAGTATTAGAAAGTAATTTAATTGATTTAGAAAAAGAGAGTGGGTTATTATCCTTTTTTAGTGGAGCAAATAGAAAAGCAAAACAAAATTTAAAGAAGATCGCAGAATATAAGTCTAAAGATTTGAAAGACTTTAACCATATAGATTTAGATAATCTTTTAAATAAAGAATTTAAGTGTTTTTATGAAAATATTTTTAGTTCAAGTAAAAATTTTAAGGAAGATAAAAAGAGACAAGAAGCTAAAAATAAATGGGAAGAACAAAAAGAACAAAAAACAAAGAGTTTAAAATCGAAAGAAGAAGAACTGATAAAGATTAAAGAAGAATTGAAATCTTTAAGAGATAAAAGTGAAGAGAAGAAAATTTTGAATGGAAAAATAAAAGAGTTTGAAACAAATATTATCCAATTAAAAAAAGAGAAAAAAGAATATAAAAATGAAATTGTAAATCTTGAAAATTTAAAAAAAGATTTATCTAAAATAGATGATAAGCAAAAGGAACAAACAAAACTTAATAAAAATATTAAGTCTATAGAATCAACAATAGATATTTTACAAAAAGCAATAAATGAGAATTATTTAGAATTTACATATAATCCAAAACAAAATGAAATTAAAAATTTTAACAAGAATAAAACAAATTCAAATGAATATAAAAAATTAGATATTCCAAAATATATTCTACCTGAAGTTGGTATTTTATTTGAAACGAAAGAAAATTACTATTTAGAGATATTAGATAAAAAAGATTTAAAAAAAGCAAATGAATTAAGTCAAAGATATTCAGATAAAAAGAATTATAAAGTCGTTGCAGGAGGATTTTAATGAGTAGAACCATAAATATTAAAGGTAAAGTTATAATTCAAAATATTGATATAGCACAAGAAATATTAAATGAATTAAACTTAAATATAAAAATAAGAAATAATCAATTTATATTTAATGAATATGATGCTTGGGATCAAATAGATGCTTCAGAAAAAGTTGATGAGATTGAAAAAGTAGAAAACTTGTATTTAAAAAAATTTAGTATTTATTTAAAGCAAGTTGAGGTAGAAGAGAGATTACGATTGGAAGAAGAAAAAAGAATTTTAAGAGAAGAAAAAGCTGATTTGATGATAGCTAATGCTAAAAAACAAGGATATAAACTAAAAAAAGAGATAAGAGAAGATAATACTATAAAATTAGTACTTCAAAAAAGAGTATATTAGTGTTAAATATTTCTAATATCGAAACATTGAATTATGTAAATGGTAATGGATGTCGATATGTTCTGTGGCTTCAAGGATGTGATTTAGGATGTGTTGGATGTTGGAATAAACATACTTGGAGTTTTGAAGATAAAATACTTAAAAGTACAGATGAAATATATAATCAAATTAAAAGTTTAGAAAATAAACTAGAGGGTGTTACTTTTACAGGAGGAGAGCCATTTTTACAGTCTGAAGAACTTTCAACTTTAGCTCAACTTATTAAAAAAAATACACAACTAGATATACAGATATTTAGTGGTTTTGGAAAGAATGAATTAAATACTCTAGCACAAAAAGAGCTATTAAAATATACAGATATTTTAATAGCTGGAAGATATGACAATACTAAAATAAATAATAATCAAACAGTATATAATTTTAATGATGATGTAGATAATTGGAAGTTTAACAACAGTGATGTTGAAATAGATATTGATATAAATGGTAATATAACTATGACTGGATATCCAACAAATAAGTTAATAAATGAAATAAAAGGAGATGAAAATGCAAGAATATAATGTAGTAATAGAAATAGATGAAGATGGAAATATCCAAGCTGAAACAAAAGGGATGAAAGGAGAAGTTTGTGTAAATGAACTTGATGAAATTTTAAAAGGATTAGAGGGAGAACAAAACTTTAAAAATAAACCTGAATTTTATCAAAAAGATAACAAGGTAAAGAAATCCTTGCAAATAAAATTAAGGTCGTATTAAAAATTTGTACTACAAAATAGGGACTGTTCAAAAATCCGTGTCAATCTGGTAAAATACCAAATAACATTATACCTTGAAAGGAAAATTTTAAAAGAAAATGGGTCATCTGTTTTTTCTCATTTCACCTCAATATAGCCTTAACGAAACCATCATAAAATCTTGGCTACAATAACCAAAACAAAATAAAGGCAAATAAAATGTCAAAAAGAAAACTAATAAGCTTTGATTGGGCAATAAAAAGAATATTAAGAAGTAAAGCAAATTTTGAAATATTAGAGGGATTTTTATCTGAACTTTTAAAAGAAGATATAGAAATCTTGGAGATTTTAGAATCAGAATCCAATAAAGATACAAAAGAAGATAAAAGTAATCAAGTAGATATAAAAGTAAAAAACTCAAATGATGAGATACTAATAATTGAAATTCAATATAGTAGAGAATTAGATTATCTCCAAAGAATGCTTTATGCTACAAGTAAAGTAGTAACTGAGCATATTTCACAGGGATATGCGTATTCTAAAATCAAAAAAGTCATCTCTATAAATATTTTATACTTTGATTTCGGTGATGGAGATGATTATATCTATAAAGGGACTACAAACTTTGAGGGGATTCATACTCATAATAAACTCTATCTCAATGAGATGCAAAAAGATCTCTATAAAACAAATGAGATAAATAAAATATATCCTGAATATTATATCATCAAAGTTAAA